>OLRU01000169.1_pt1 | contig 79553 bp, 59 predicted proteins | sample 1672961 | NCBI WGS metagenome assembly OLRU01 (sample SAMEA3136741, study PRJEB25190) | human gut metagenome | biome: human gut; feature: human-associated habitat; material: faeces | place: Austria | collected 2013
CTTCTTTTACAGCAACACGAGCATTATCAAAAATGATCTTCTGCGGTGTTCCGCCAAAATGTTCAAGTCCTTTTACGATCCCTTCCAGAAAGCTTTCTTCATTCTGCCGGTAAAAAGCGGAAACAAAGATATCCCCACTGTGGCATTCACGCATACACCATATTTGGATTTTCTGCCTGATCCCGCCAAGTATTACAGTTGCTTCACCCCAATCCACCTGAACGGCTTCGGCTGGGTCATAGGACAATGGTACAAACACATTGCTCACCTTGCCTTTGAGTTCTGCCACCGTCCGTCTTACAGAAGCTTCACAGCCATCAAAACCACATTCGGCAACCAGGCGTGTGTATATCTTATGTGCTGTATGCTGCTGCTTCCGCGGTGCTTTCTGGTCAGAATCCAGGCACTTCATGATAAATGCTTTGACTTCATCGGTGATGATGTCATTTTTTCTGCCGCTGCCAGGTTTGCGTTCCCATGGAACTGTTCGTCCTTCCCAGTATTTCTTTACTGTGTTTCGTGAGATCCCCAGTATCTTTGCTACATTACGCTGGCTGAAGTCTGTATGCTCTCGATAATATCTGATCTTTTCATAGATCTCCATTGCTATTGCCACTCCTTATTCCTCCTGTATACAAGTTCTTTCTCTTATGATACAGGATTTTTATTATTTGTGGCTCACTTTTTTATTATCATTTTTCCCTCAGCTGGCTCAGTTTTATTTTAGCAGATATAAGCTTTACCAAATAGACGCTTCCCAATTGTTCACTAACAAAAGAACTAGGACTAATATATTTAACTGTTCCAGCAACTGTACCATACTTGTTATACGGATACGCTTCTAATTTAATTTCTGCTTTCATGCCCACTTCAATATCAGCAATATCCATATTTTTCACATAGCATACCATTTCTACAGGTGTATCATCAGGTACAATTGTAACTAGTTCTTGTGCTGATGTAACTGTTTCTCCAATTGTATTTACAGATATACTATTAATATATCCATTAACAGGTGCTGTAATATTTTGATATTCTTTAGATAACTGGTATTTTTCTAGATTTGCTTTAATCTCAATCAACTGTGTGTCAATTTCAGAAATTTTGGAATTAACTTGAGCACTATATTGTGTTTTGGTATCATTAATTTTTAGTTCTGCTTGTTCCACAGCAAGAGCATATTGTTGATTGGATAATTTTTGAGATTCTACCTGTCGACTCGTTCCGTTTTCTTGGTATTCTTCTAATTGAAGTTGCCCAATTTGCTGATTTAAATCTGCATCATTTTTTGCCTTTTCTAAATTTTGCAGATTATTTTTATAACTAGCATCTGCATCTAATATTGCCTGCACATAAGGCTGTAACTCAGTTGCATAATCTATCGATTTCACACCAGAAACATCTTCTCCTGCTTTAATCTTTTGATAGATCTCTCGTTGTGCTTCAAGAATCTTTTTTTGTGATTCTAATTGATCTTCATCAATATCAAGTGATTCTGTATTCAATTCAATTAATACATCTCCTGCATGTACATATGTCCCTTCTTCCACATCAATTGATTTTACAAAACCGCCGGCATAAGACTGTACAACATTAATGTTTCCAATCGGCTGCATACTCCCACTGGATGTTACAACAACATCAATTTTAGAAAGACACGCCCATACTATAGCAGCTATTAGCAATGTGAAAACACCTAAAATAATTACCATTCCAGCTTTGTGTGCCGGTCTTTCTATGATTTCTAATAAAGAAGGCATAAAATCATATTTTAGTTCTTTATCCTTTTTCCGACTGTGTTTTAGAATATACTCTGTCATTTTATTATCCATCAATATCCCCCCTCTGCTGCTGATTGTATAAGTAATAGTAAAGTCCCTGCTGTTTCATAAGATTTTCATGTGTATCATACTCAGTTAAATTACCCTTATCAATTACCATAATCTTTTGAGCATCTTTCAATGTTGACAATCTATGTGCGATGATTAAAACTGTTCTTCCTTTGCAGATTTCTTTCAAATTATTCTGAATAATGCTTTCCGATTCATAATCCAGAGCAGAAGTTGCCTCATCAAAAATCAGAATTCTTGGATTTGCGAGTATAGCTCTTGCAATTGCCACACGCTGTTTCTGTCCTCCGGAAAGTCCCATTCCTTTCTCTCCAATAATGGTATTATATCCATTTGGAAGTTCCAGAATAAAATCATGAGCACCAGCAATTTTTGCACAATGTACAATCTGATCCATAGAAGCAGTGGGCATGTGGATTGAGATATTTTCCGCAACCGTTCCGTTAAACATAAAATTTTCCTGCAATACGACACCGATCTGCTTTCTTAGCATTGCCGGATTGACTAAGGAAATATCCATGCCATCTATGGAAATTTTGCCACTTTCCGGTAAATACAATCGCTGGATTAATTTTGAAATTGTACTTTTTCCAGAGCCACTTCTTCCTACAACACCGACAATTGTTCCAGGTTCAATTTCAAAATTCATGCCTTTGATAACTTCACCACCCTGAGGGTTATATCGGAAATGCACATGATCAAATATAATTTTCCCTTGTATACTCGGCATAGATGTCTGATTGGTGCTTAACACGGGTTCTGGAGCTGTGTTGAAAATGTCACCGATTCGCTTTACGGATAGGGAAGCCTGCTGATATTCCTGCCAGAGTTGCACCAACCGAAGAACTGGTCCGCTGACTCTGCCGGAAAGCATTCGAAATGCCACGAGTTGTCCGACTGTAAAATTGCCGTCCATGACTGCTTTTGCACCAAAGAACAGAATTAATAAATCAAATACCTTTTGAATAAACTGTCCTGTTGTTCCAGCTGTTGCGGATACCATAGAGGTTTTATAACTTGCTTTGACATAGTCAGACTGTAAATCACCCCACTTTTTTTCAAACTTTGGTTCTAAGGCATAAGACTTTACTGTTTGCACCCCTGTAATAGATTCCACTAAAAAGGACTGTGTGTTAGCACCTGTTTCAAATTTTTCATCCAAACGTTTTTTAAACAGGGGAGTGACAATAGCAGATAAAACTGCATACACCGGGATAGAACACAACACAATAACAGTCAGCCATTTACTATAAAAGAACAGAACTACAATATACACAATAATGAAGATAAAATCAATCATAGAAGAGAGCGGCGTTCCTGTCAAAAAGTTCCGAATGCTATCTAATTCCCGTACTCTGGCAACAGTTTCACCAACTCTCCGAGATTCAAAATACTTTAGAGGTAGTGCAAACAGATGCTTGAATAGTTTATAGCTAAGCATTACATCAATGCGATTCGTTGTATGGGTAAAAACATAATTTTTAGCAAGTCCCAATATAAGTTCGTAGATATACACAATTCCAATTCCAATTGTAAGTACATTTAACGTTGAAACGCTATGATGTACCAGCACTTTATCTACAACCACTTGTGTCATAACTGGTGTCAATATTCCTAAAATTTGAACTGTAAAAACAGCAATTAAAACTAAAATAAACTCTCTCTTGAATTTCAAAATTGTTGGGATAAACCACTTAAAACTAAAGATTGCTTCTCGATCCATAACACCCTTTTTGGAAATCAAAATTGCGGTGCCATCCCATATTTCCATTAATTCTTCTCTTGTTTTTACTTCTGGTTTTGTTCCTTTAGGAAATAGGATCATAAATTGTTCGTCTTTGGATTTTGCAACAATAAAGAATGTACTATCCTTACTTTTTGCAATAATCGGTGATTTTACATCTTTTAACTTGTTCAATTTTAACTTACACAGTTTTGCACGCATTTTTAAAGCTTTTGCTGATTGGATGATCTCAATTTCTCCAATTTGTTTTCCTTCTTCTAAAACAGACAAATTTTCAGCTTGCTTTTTTGTTATAGGAATACCATGAAACTTCATGACAATTAGAAAGCATGATAGTCCACTGTCTTGTTTTTTCTCCATATTTTAACTCCTTCTCACTTATCTCTCTGTTAAGTAATAATTTTTATGATTACAAGTCCAAGAATCACAAGAGCAAAAGCTATTACTGCAATTCTTGCTCTAATTTTTATACGGTACTTTAGCCATGTTTTCCATTCTTTATTCATCTTGTGTTGCTCCTTTCATAGTCAAACAAAAGTATGCAGCAGCGTAATTGCTGCTGCATACTTTTTAGGAATAGAAAAAATATATTATTGAACAGACGTTGCAACCAAAAGCTGATTCATAACAGACATATCTACAGTTGGATCCATCTGATCCATACTATCAGAAATATTGTCTTCCGCACCAAATGCAGACATGTTCTCTGTCAAAAGCATCACCTGAACATCTGTCTGATCTGCAATCGGCTCATCCGGCTCTTCTGCTGCTGCAACATTTGCTGCATCTTTGTACAAGTGTATCTCATCCTGTACCATTTCAAGATCCAGTCCATCATTTTCATACAAATTGCTTAATTGATCTGCACTTGCCTGGATTTTGTCTTCTGCACAAGCGATTGCAGCATCAGTGTTGGCGGTTTCTTCCTGTGTATTGGGTTGATTCAGTTCCAGTTCCCAAGTATCCCTGTTTACTGTTCCTGTTGCACCATCTGCAAATTCAAAGGTATATCCACCTTGATTCCACTTGTACCCATTGATGGTCAGTTTGTCTCCTGTACTGTTTACCGTCATTTCCAATGTGGAATCCCACAAATTCGAAACGGTTACATCATTGGAATTTACATCCTTGAAGACAACCTTACTGCTTCCGCCCCAGTCTTCAATGGTATCATTTCCATATCCCTTTCCAAAGATATATGTATCATTACCATTTCCTCCGTAGAGCCAGTCATTTCCTTCGCCGCCATCAAGAATATCATCACCATCATTGCCGTTCAGCGTATCATTTCCTGTTCCGCCATAGAGAGAATCATTTCCGCTGTTTCCAGACAGATTATCATTTCCTCCTTCACCATACAGAGAATCCCCATTCGTATTGGATACACTCATCCAGTCATCGTTATCTGAACCATGCAGGGAATTGATCAGTGCAGAAACATCTGTACCATTGATGTTGAAGTTATAGAAGTCATAATACTGTTTCAAAATGATAGCATCTCCGCCAAAGGAAATTGTCAGATCGTTTCCGCTGCGAGAGAAGTTAGCAGATGCAATATCCAAACCAGAAAGCTGAATGGTATTATATCCAGCAGCATCCCAGATGGTATCTACGCCATATCCAGCCTTGAAGATGATGGTATCATCACCGTGATCATCCTGAATGAAATCATTTCCGGTACCGCCGTCAATTACATCATTTCCGCCGCCGGCATGAATAATATCATCGCCTTCATCACCATAAATATAGCTTGCATCATCTCCATCATAGATGGTGTCATTGCCTTCACGACCATAAATGGTATTATTACCGTTTCCGCCATAAAGATGGTCATCACCTACGCCGCCATCGATGTAATCGTTGTCATTGCCGCCATAAATGTAGTCGTTGCCTTCCTGACCATACATTTCGTTATAACCATTTCCGCCAGATATGTTATCTATACCATCACCACCTTCTATGTAATCATAGCCATCGCCGCCTTGTAATATATCATTACCATCTTCACCATACATGTAGTTTGGACCGTTTCCACCAATTAAATAATCATTACCAGATCCGCCATACATATAGTCAGTATCTTCTCCGCCAACCAATGTATCTTTTCCAGATCCTCCATATAAATAATTTAAACCATTTCCACCCTCTAAATAATCATCTCCTGCATCGCCATAAAGGGTGTCATCACCGTCTCCGCCAAAGAGTTCGTCATCATCTTCGCCACCATGAAGTTCATCATCTCCATCTCCACCAAAGAGTTTATCATTACCATCGTCTCCATAAAGCGTATCATCACCATCTTCGCCAAAGAGTTCGTCATTATCAGATCCACCATGGAGTTCGTCATCATTGTCTCCACCAAACAATTTGTCTTGACCGGAGTCACCATTTAAAGTATCCTCACCTTCGCCTCCAAAAAGTTCGTCATCACCATCTTCGCCATAAAGTTCATCGTCACCTTCTTCACCAAACAATTTGTCATCGCCATCTCCACCATAAATTTTATCTTTGTCCTTTCCACCAAAGATTTTATCATTTCCACCTTTTCCGTCTATATAATCTTCGCCATCATTCCCATAAATAATGTTATTGTTATGAGTTCCGTTTAGTTCATCATCGCCATCTGTACCGATAATAACTCTATCATCATACCATATAAACATGTCTAAGAAGAAATCAGAGATTGTATTCCAAGAATTTCCACACCAGTCTAGGAATGAATCGAATTTATCACTAATTTTGTCAAACAGATCACTGACACCTTCAGACCAATTGGTTAATAAATTATCTAAATGATATGTTAAATTATCGCCTATTTGATCAAACATTTCTTTGAAAAAGCTACCTTCATAATCTCCCGTAATCAAATTATGAATATTACCAAATAGTAAGTAATATGTACCTAACAGCATATATTCTTTAAGTGCAGTAAACACACCCTCTACATCAACTGTCATATTAGTATACGCATCAGCAAGATCCTCTCCAAAAAAATACGATAAAACCTTCTCAGAAGTATTCTCTAACACAAACCGCATCCCTTCATCAGATACCAGTTCAGCGATAGCAACTGCCCCACTGATGCTGCTATCAATTTTAATTGCAGGTAATACTCGTATTGCAAATATTGCCATTTCTTTATTAAATATGTATGGTGCAATATCTTCAATACTTGCACCTCCCATTACTTTATTGATAACTACACCAATATTTTCCAATACTGTTTTCATATTATCTAAGTCATTGTCACCAATATCTACAATACTATTTGAAACCACATGGAGCATCGCAGAAAATTCACTTTCTTCTACAAATGGTTTGATATTTCCATTTTCATCCAAAATTAAAATTGGCATATGAAACCACGCTAAAGAACGTGCAGAAAATTCATCCGGTATTAAATTTACATCAACATAATAATACTGAGCATTATAAATTGGGTTTAACACACAATGAACAAAATCATAGTTTGCTGATACACAAGTAATTTTGCTTCCGTTTTGCTCAATTTCAGATGCATATTTACTCATAAACGAATCTGAGAATCCCTGTCCATCATATGAAAGACAACGGTCAACCATACCAGACACTATAGTTACATACTGAGCCAAATTTCCGCCTTTTGAATGGCCGCTTACAACAACATCTCCTATAACTCCATATTCTCCTGCTTTATTAATACAATCGTTGAAGAAAGTAAGAGCATTATCCTGTTCTGTACTATCTTCTTCTACAGCACCAACAAAATTGTCAACCCATGAGTTACTATAAGAATAATCTCCTGCGTAAATTACACTAATATTATTATTAGAATCCTTAACACAAAATCCATGCGTTCCAGATTCAGTTGAAGAGACATTGATGATTTGCAAATTCATAAGAGATGGATTTTTCTCAATATATGAAATGACTTTGTCAAAATCATCACTTGCAACCATGTCGATAGGCGTACTATATAATCCTGCTTTATAGCCTTCTACAACGTCTCCAATAGTGAATTCATTGTTCTTACTATATTCATCATATAGCTGGTTGAAATAAGCAATATTATCTAATAATATCAATTCATTATTTTCCATAATTATAATCCTTTCATTCTATATAGTCAAAAATCTTTGATGATATAATACTGTTAAAATTAAAATTGCTCCCATTTTTTATCTGATTATAATCTTTATCACTATAAACATACATATACAGTATTATTTTACCATCAATTTGTTCTAAATGGCTTTTTAAGTCGTAAAATTCTTTAGATAAATTTTCATGCTGAACATACTCTGATTCTGGAATTGTTAAATTAAAACAAGCAGATAATTTTCTATCTTTTGAAGTTAATGAAATAAATGTATCCGCAGTGAGATCTGTAGAATATTCTGATGGAAAACAGATTTCCGTACAGCTGTATTCTATTATATAATCATTCAAATCATTTTTTGATATATATGGATCTATCCACTGAATCATTTTATCATTCATTAATTTTCCATAATAAGATTCGTTTTTTACATACAACTCTATTTTTTTATTTACTCGTTTTCCGTATACCTTCGCATTACACTCAGTATAATACTCGCCATCTATAATACTAACCGTTAAATTATAATATTGTTCTGCTGATGGATCCGGTCCTAAAAAAACTCCTCCAGCGATAGTCTGATAGATAACAGCAGCTTGTACATCATATTTTTCTTTAAAATATGCTTTTACAACATCATCCACATTTCCTTCAAGCTGTTTCAATTCGGTTTCAGAAATATGTGATGCATCTTTATTTGTATTTTTATAAAAGCAACCTGTAAAATTAGTTATGCTAATTGCTATAAATCCAGAAGTCAATAATATTTTTAATAACTTTTTCTTTTTCATATTATATCCTTTATTTTAAGTTTAATTTATTTGATATTAGTCCAAGCAGTAATAATATTGATACTATAACAAAAGAAAAAGAAATACTTTTTATAAATATATCGCTTCTAATAAAGATGGATAAAGTAAATTCAAATATCAATATAAATCGCGTCTTTTTTCTATATACTTTTGTTTCTAATTCATCAAGCGGTTTAGTTTTTGTTTCTACTGGTGATAATATTAAAATTATTATACTACATAAAATATAAATTATAATAAATGAATATTTTGAAATAATTGATATTTTATTAAATACGCAAAACGAAATTAACATCAATACAGACAGAATATAGCACCTTGAGAAAGTTTTTGCATGAAATCCACCAGCATAACTTCTAAGAGGAACAAACGCAACAGAAAAAATAACAACATAAAACAAGCAATGAAAAATCAAGCCGATTGCAAGAGCTGTAAGAACATTTAGCAAAATTAAGATGCCTTGTTCGATTCCATATCGGTATAGTTCCTGGTCCTCAAGCTTGATTTTTTGACTTTTTACTAATTCAGTTGTCACTTTTTCTGCAAACTTAATACGCATCAAAACTTGCGAAGTTTCTTAGCACTTTCAGGAAGCTTTTCCTGATGCATATAAAAAATGCAGGCAGAATTTTCAGTCATTGTGGTAACCAGCAGAGCCAGTGCTGCAACAAATGAACCGTATTTCAAAATAAACTTCTTCATTTTCATCTCCTCCTTTCCATGCCGTATTATAACATAAAAAATACTTTTGTGCCGGTTTTTGTTGTGAACGTGCATTTTCTCGTTGTAACTGGCTTTTTTAGAGAATATAAAACAAAAAAAGACGACCACATCAAATAATGTAGCCGTCCTCTTTAGAAACTAATATTAAAAATTAAACAGACGTTGCAACCAAAAGTTGATTCATAACAGACATATCTACAGTTGGATCTATCTGATCTATACTATCAGAAATATTGTCTTCCGCACCAAATGCAGACATGTTCTCTGTCAAAAGCATCACCTGAACATCTGTCTGATCTGCAATCGGCTCATCCGGCTCTTCTGCTGCTGCAACATTTGCTGCATCTTTGTACAAGTGTATCTCATCCTGTACCATTTCAAGATCCAGTCCATCATTTTCATACAAATTGCTTAATTGATCTGCACTTGCCTGGATTTTGTCTTCTGCACAAGCGATTGCAGCATCAGTGTTGGCGGTTTCTTCCTGTGTATTGGGTTGATTCAGTTCCAGTTCCCAAGTATCCCTGTTTACTGTTCCTGTTGCACCATCTGCAAATTCAAAGGTATATCCACCTTGATTCCACTTGTACCCATTGATGGTCAGTTTGTCTCCTGTACTGTTTACCGTCATTTCCAATGTGGAATCCCACAAATTCGAAACGGTTACATCATTGGAATTTACATCCTTGAAGACAACCTTACTGCTTCCGCCCCAGTCTTCAATGGTATCATTTCCATATCCCTTTCCAAAGATATATGTATCATTACCATTTCCTCCGTAGAGCCAGTCATTTCCTTCGCCGCCATCAAGAATATCATCACCATCATTGCCGTTCAGCGTATCATTTCCTGTTCCGCCATAGAGAGAATCATTTCCGCTGTTTCCAGACAGATTATCATTTCCTCCTTCACCATACAGAGAATCCCCATTCGTATTGGATACACTCATCCAGTCATCGTTATCTGAACCATGCAGGGAATTGATCAGTGCAGAAACATCTGTACCATTGATGTTGAAGTTATAGAAGTCATAATACTGTTTCAAAATGATAGCATCTCCGCCAAAGGAAATTGTCAGATCGTTTCCGCTGCGAGAGAAGTTAGCAGATGCAATATCCAAACCAGAAAGCTGAATGGTATTATATCCAGCAGCATCCCAGATGGTATCTACGCCATATCCAGCCTTGAAGATGATGGTATCATCACCGTGATCATCCTGAATGAAATCATTTCCGGTACCGCCGTCGATCACATCATCTCCGCCTCCGGCATGAATGGTGTCATCACCTTCACCAGCTTCAATATAACTTGCATCGTCGCCGTCAGTAATATTATCATTTCCTTCACGGCCATAAATTTCATTGTTACCATTTCCGCCATAAAGATGGTCATCATCTACGCCGCCGTCGATGTAGTCGTTGTCATTACCACCATAGATGTGATCGATTCCTTCGCCGCCATACATTTCGTTATAGCCGTTACCGCCATTCATCGTGTCATCGCCTGTACCGCCTTTGATGTAATCGTAGCCTTCACCGCCGGTAAAGTTATCATCACCATCTCCGCCATACATATAATTCGGGCCATTTCCGCCGTGGAAAACATCATTGCCATCTTCACCATACATATAGTCGGTATCTTCGCCGCCGACAAACACATCTTCGCCGTCACCGCCATACATATGATTGTTGCCATTTCCACCTTCTAAATAATCATCACCAGCATCGCCATAGATTGTGTCATCACCTTCGTTACCGAAGAGTTCGTCATTGTCATCGCCACCGTGAATTTCGTCATCACCATCGCCGCCGAATATGATATCATTTCCTTCATCTCCATAGATTTCATCATTGCCGGATGCCACACTATCATCACTAGCTAAAGTTTCACTGGCAGTATCTCTGATGCCACCGAAAATGACATCATCTCCAGCTCCACCGTGGAGTTCGTCGTTGTCCTTCCCGCCTTCAATGTAATCATTTCCAGAATCACCGGAAATGGTATCTTCTCCATCTTCACCAAAAAGATAATCATTATCTTCTCCGCCATAAATGGTATCTTTTCCGTCTCCACCAAAGATATAGTCGTCGCCAGAATCACCATATAATTCGTCATCTCCAGACAAAATGCTATTATCGCTCATTCCAATATCGCTATTTTCGTCTCGAATGCCACCATATATTATATCATTTTCAGTGCCACCATGAATGATATCATTACCAGTTCCACCTTCAATGTAATCATTACCAGCATCACCGGAAATTGTATCTATACCATCTTCGCCAAAGAGATAGTCATTATCATTGCCACCTTCAATCTCGTCATCGCCGCCGCCGCCATAGATATAATCTTCACCATCATCACCATACAAATGATCATTTCCAACATATTCGTTGTTGCCATCAAATGGATCAAAGAAGAAATCATAATCTAAGTCACCATAAATTATGTCATCACCGGCATCACCATGGATTGTATCGTCGCCATCTTCGCCGTATAAGAAGTCATTATCACTAGCACCGTTAATTACATCATCACCGCCAGCGCCAAATATGGTATTAGCCAATGAATTGCCCTGCAGCTCATCATTTCCGTCACTACCAGCTATTAATTTGCCAGAAATTAAATCAACAACAGTAACAGCTGTATCCGAAAGAACTCCAGATATTGCACCGCCACTTAAAAAGTCAATGGCCTGTAAAATAATTCCGGCAGGAGGACAAACAACTGTTAACGCATCAGCTCCCAAGTCAAATAATAGATCAGTTCCAATAGAAGCAAGGTGTTCTGTAGCAACAACTACAGCATCATCAAAGCCACTGACATCATAAGTATTTTTTACATCATATGCAGCAATGCCTAATTGGAGAATTTCAAACGCTGTACCAATATACGGTGCTGCCTTTGCAATTTTATTAAATGCCTTAAAATTATCAAGCTTTGAAAGGAGTGAATTATGAAGATGTGTATCTCCATTCGCCATGGCTTTACCAAGTTTCATATTGGTAAGGTCAATATCTGTAAGATCATCCACTTTTTTACCGATTTTTGCAGCATAATTGCTCTTCTCTAAATCAGTAAGTGGTACATCCTTTACTAACTTCGCTACATCTTCAAATTCACAATTTTGTGCCTTAAGAGAAAATTTCTCTATGCTGGTTCGTGTATCAAAATCTGGGACATTAGCACGAATTGCATCATCAGGAATATCAATAATCTCTTTGTACTTTGAAGCAGACATTGTATTCGGTAAATCGCCGGTACTGTTTCCTGAAATATCTACATGTGTAATCTTAGCATCGTCGCCAATTGTGACCTTAACATTGTCAAGTTCACTTGGATTTTGTCCAACTTTAGCAAGATGTGCTGCTAAATTTTTACTTGAAGAGATAGTACTTAAATCATCTACTCCAATTGAAGCATAAATGCTTGCACCTTTTCTCGCCCTTAATTTATCAAGATTAGACATTGAATCATAATCAGAGTATTTGCCAGCCATATCTGTATCAGATAAGAAAGAACGAGTTTCTCCTATAGTTGCCTCAAACACCGAAGTGCTTGGCTTATTCATTGCAGCCGTTCCACTTTTGATGCTTGATATGTCAATTCCCGCCACAGACCCATCTGCGTTATAATACACTTTGATTTTATCGACTGCATCCGAAGAATACTGTGCAAATGCATTCTGCATCTTAGATGTATCAGTCATATTGCTGTCCAATTCGAGTTGCTTTAGCTGCATTTTTTCAAAATCATTCAACGCACCATACTGAGGACAAAGAAGACCAATAGTATCATCATGCATGAAGAGTGTATTGTCATAAACGCTTGTCTCAAAAATAGCATCACTTGGTTTGCTCATTGCTGTTGTTCCGGTAATGCTAGACGTGTCAATTCCAACAACGACACCTTTTTCATTGTAATAAATCTTTACTTTTGAAGCAATATCAGATGGATATTGTGAAAAAGAGTCTTTAATTTTTGAAACATTGTAATTTCGACTATCCAATTCAAGTTGACCTAATTGAATCTTTTCGAGATCACTTAGTTTGTTAAAATCTGAACATATATTAGAAAGTTCTGCATCAGGAGTAAATTGACTTATGTCTCCAACTGTAGTTTCAAATACCGAACTTGACACTGAATTTCCAACAGAAACGACTCTACCATTAACATCAAAGTATACAGTTGCATTTGTTAATGTGTCTACTCCTGTAGCCTTTAGCCTATATTCTCCGATTCTGAACTCATCAAGTACAGATTGAGAAATCGAATCATTAAGAAATGAATATTTTGAGAACAACTCGGAATCAGATATAAAAGCTCTTTCTGCATAACGCCCTACGTCAGTGTAATCACTGGGAATACTTGTTTGAAACATACTTTCAAACTTTGTGCCTTCAAAAGATAAGATTTCTGTTCCATCTGCACCTCTATAAACCTTAGCGTTCATCAAATCAATAACAGATTGTTCTTTCAAAAGATTAAAACGTTCTGTTGAAGACATGTTCGCAAGTACTGATTTTTCGAACCCATTTATATGTGTAACTGAGTCTTTTTTTAACAGAACTTCAATTTCTGTTAAGGCCGCTGTGCTGTCGCTCATGGCGGTATCTGTAAACAAGAAAGTCACATCACCTGAACCGTTGTGCAAAAAATACTGTTCAGAAACAAAATCATTAAGACACTTTATTCCAGAAAAACATTCAGGAGAACGAGATCCTGTTGCATTTGAGCCGCCAAAAATAACTCTTGTATTATCTATACCAACAGTTTGCTCCATTGCATCCCATAGTGAGTGTTCTATACCGACCGAATCTTTATATTTGTAATTTAAAATATTGTCGGCAACATTGTTTATAAATCCATATTCTCCATTGCTGTTTTGTGTGAATATATCAATAGTTTTATATATTCCCGTTCCTTCTATGCTATTAGTACTTCCAGCATAACCTATTGCCTTTGTACCGTCTGGAAGGTTAAAATTCAATTCCCCGATTTTATTTTGAAGATCAGATACAAAATTAATTATATTCTGTTCATTTGAAATATCAACCACTTGCGATTCTACCCATGTAATAATATCTTTAGCGTTCATTATTTCACCTCATCATAATATCTTGGAGTAACCATATCAGTAATGATCAAACTATTTTTATTTTCATAAGGCACACCTTTTATGAAATCAATAGAATGGTAAACTTTCAAAGCTTCTTTTATCAATCCAATCATCTCATCTTGCTGTTGCATAAACCTTTTTGGTGCACGAATACTAATAATTTTGCATAAACTTCTTATATGTCTAAGGCTATCTTCAAGTTGTTCTCTTTCAACAGAAATTTCCATAAAAATAACAATCTTTTCTCCTTGCCAGATAAGATCATATTGTTCGGGATGATCAAGGGCACCTCCACTTACATAAGTAAAATAAATTTTACGTTCACGATCTACCGCCCAATTTGTATATAATTTTAATCCACTAATCGTATTGTGATTATAATCATACATTTGAAACGATTGATATAATTCTTTATCAGCCTCTGATACTAACTCTTTTACAAAAGCCATAATAAAACCTCCAAAGTACACCTTTGTATGCACATATTTTCAAATTATTTCTATACAATCAACGAAACCACCCTTTCCGTAAACAACAGTCATCAGCTACCTCAGCACAGTGGTTTTCATGATTGAATTATTTCCATTATACCATACCTTCCAGGAAAAAGCCAGCATAACATGAAAACAATTATGCATTAAAACCAAGTCAATATGCAGTGCATTACTTCTATAGAGTCCGCAGAAATAACTATATCATCAACAGCCTTCTTTACTCTGCCTGCTATTATACCACAAAAATCCCTTCTGTTCGCGTTTTCGTTGTGAACGTGCATTTTTTTGTTGTAACTGGCTTTTTTATAATGAAAAAGCGAATGCCCAAATGCAGACATTCGCTTACAATCAAACCAACACATTTTCTTTCACATATATCATACACTTTGCATAAAACATATACTCATTGTGTTCGTATTGAACACATCCTTCGTATTTTTCAAGTACTCTTTCTACGTTTTTCATACCATAGCCATGATCCGCTCCTGTTTTCATTGTTTCAAATCGACCATCTTTCTTTTTTATATTTCCATCAAAAGAATTTTCGACCTTAATAAATAATCTGCCTTTATCGTACTTCAGTAAAACCAAAATTTTTCTCAAGGGAATTGGAAGTTTTTCTACTGCTTGTAGGGCGTTATCTAGCAGATTTCCGATAATCACTGTGATATCCGGAGCATCCATTTCTAAGTTATTCGGTACAGAGATATCTGCATAAACATTTACACCCTTATTTTCTGCTTCATTCAGCTTAAAGTTTAGTATACTGTCCACGATAATATTCCCTGTATTACTCCAATTCTTTTGTCCCTCTAATTCTTCTCCAATTAAATTTGAGATATATTTTTCTCCTTGCTCCGAGTTACATGCCTTAAAATACTCAGATAATGCCAAAAGATGATTTTTCATATCATGTTTTAAGCGAAGTGTTTTCTCTTCATTTTTCGCCATGTAAGTACACTGATTAAAGTAATATGTCATTTCTTGCTCATACATAGCAGAATCTAATTTTTCTTGATACGTTTTAGAAAGTACTGTATATAGATGAAATACGATTACGTTAATAATGAGGGTAGCTGCTACTGAACTAATGGCAACAGATTGTTCTATATCATCATAATCCAATGTGTGTATTAAGATGTAAATTGATGCAATTGGGACTGTAATGATTGCAATCCATTCTTCAATTTTTACAATTTCATTTTTCTTTATCGTTTTTACATTCTGAAAAATTAAAGAAACCACAAATAGAATAATAGAAACTACGATCATACCGCTTGGTTTTGCGTAAGTTCCATGTGTAAGAGATGAAATTCCAAGATATCCTGTTGAAACGGCTACACCGACCTCAACAAGTAACATGAATACATATAAAAATACAGCACAGGCGATTTTTTTCAAAATATTTGCCTTATAATTACATGTAATTATAAACAACGCAACAATGTTTCCAAGTAAATTAATCAATGGAATATTCCATAAAAAATACAGTGTACTAACAAGAATAGGGTAAATGAAATGAGAAAGTATATAAACTGACTTTCTTGTCTTTACTTCTTGAAAAAAAGTCGACATGTATTTTTGAATATAGAACATCGCAAAAAATTGAAGCATCACATAAACAATATTTAAGGTGTTCACTAATTAAATGTCTCCTTTCTCAATTTTATCACACATTTGCATTTGCAAAAGCCTTATCTCCTTTCGTTTGGAAGAGCCGATTGGGATGATTGTATGATCTGTCAGAATGACTTGATGGTACTCATATGTTGCTATATATTCAGAATTTACAAGGTAGGCTTTATGTAGATACAAGAATCCGTGCTGCTTCAATTGCTTTTCGTAAGCTTCCTGCAATGTACCATAATATTGACCTTTATGTTCTGCATTTTCACTAAAAGGCAAATTATCAGATCCCTTTAAAAATAGGTTCTTTTGCAAATGTTGGGGTAGGCGAAAACAACGCAGTTTCGGGAAGAATCAAATGCGTACAGCATTCTGAGAAATTCTCGTAACACTGCAAATATCGCAAAACAGTCCATCTGTTTTGCAGTGGATACATTCCGATGCATCTGCTGCAAAGCGGATGGAATTTTTGCATTTTAAGTAAGGTGGACATGATGTCCACCTTTTCTAAAATGTAAATTCTATACAAAAAATGCCATCTGAAAAAGATGAAACGGACAGTTTCAATTTTCAGATGGCTTTTTTATTCGCTGAGGGAAAAACGATGATTGAAAGTACAAACAGGAGGGCAAACAAATGAGAACACTGAAAAATCGGGAAGCAATCGTAGCAAAGCTGGCTGAGATGCTCAAAAAATTTGATCTGGAACTGAACCGCTATAATACCGATGTGTATCTGTACTACGATAAAGAAAAACAGACCGCTGAACTGGACACCTTTATCAATGTAGGCGGCAACTCGTGGCTCAACGATGACCATTACACCATCTACACAGACTGCGAACATCACGAAACTGATTTTGACTTCTTTGACAATTTGGGTGATCTGGCTGATGCAGTAGGAATCCAAAAAGAAGAACTGATCCAAAAAGCTGCTAAATATTTTGATGTTGATGTGGAAGATATGGCGTACTATGAGGTTGCAAGATTTATCGAATCAGATGAAAACTTGATGGAAAAGCTGCATGAAGCATATAAGACCTATCTGGATGAAATGGAAAACGACTATGTTGAACGGGCAGATCACATCATCAGCGAATGGGAATCCAATGAGGAGGAAGATTATTGTGAATGACATCAATCGTTATGCACTCGAAAATAATCATTTTTTTGAAACCAAAAAGAAAATCGTTCTTGCTGGTGAAAGTCGCATCTTTAACAATTGGAAAGAACATTCCACAATTACAAGGGAGGAATTTCTCGAAGCCCTTGAATGGGTGTGCTCTGACCCACTTAAAGAAGATGGGAGAATGACAAGAGAAATCGGACTTACCCCCACTAGAATTATCAAACTGCACAGATGCTATGGGGTAGATGGAATTTGTACATTTTATTGCGACTGGAAATTTCAGAACGGAAAATCTTACGGGAGACTCTGGAACGGTGAGTTTTTTGAAAAACCTTGTAAAAACGAAAAGGAAAGACTGTACTCTTTGAATGGAAAGACCGTAAGAGAGCATCATAAAATTTGTTTGTCTTGTCGAGATAGAGTGTAAAAAAAGATCAGTAAAGGAGGTGAGTATATGAATCCTGAAAAATATATTGAGAAAAACGGTTTTATCTATGGCGTATCATACAAATTTGAGTTTGGCAAATTCGATTTCAATCGGATTCAAAAATTCACGAATCTGGAGGATGCAGAAAAATGGCTTCACACAGAAGAATACGATTTTCGTACTCGTGAATTGATGAGTAAAAGTGCAGCAATTGCATTTGCAGGTAAGGAAGCTGTAGATTATGCTGAAACCAATTTCGGAAATGCAACCGAACCTGCTGTGCCGCAAAAGCATCGAAAAAATCAAATTGAAATCGACTAAATCAAAGATATATGTTTCGCCACCGCCCGCTGGAGCGTATCCAGCCCACCACCCTTCGGGGAATACAAAATACACATTAAAGGAGAACCTACTATGAGCAACTGTAGAGTAATCGCACTGACAAACCAGAAAGGCGGCGTTGGAAAGACCACGACTGCTCTGAACCTTGGCATCGGACTTGCCAACATCGGCAAACGTGTCCTGCTGATCGACAGCGACCCACAGGGCAGTCTGACTGCTGCACTGGGCTGGAAAAACTCCGACAATCTGTCAGTAACGCTTTCCAATATCTATGGAATGCTACTGGACGACAAACTGCCGACAGAACCGTCCTATGGAATTCTTCACAGCGAGGAGGGAGCCGATCTGATGCCCTGTGACATCATGCTGTCCGGCACAGAAATGGCTCTCATGAGCAGTATGTGCCGGGAATCTCATCTGAAGCGGTACATCGAATTTGTGAAGGATGGTTATGATTACATTCTGATCGACTGTTTGCCGACACTGGGTATTCTGGTACAGAACGCCTTGACAGCAGCAACCGATGTGCTGATCCCGACACAGGCACAGTTCCTGTCGACCAAAGGTCTGACCCAGCTGCTGCACACCATTTCTCAGGTGCGGCGTGGACTGAATCCGGATCTGACACTGGACGGCATTTTGTTCACCATGGTGGAGAGTCGAGTGGTGACCAGCAAGGCACTGATCGAAATGCTCCGAGAACAGTATTCTGATTTTGGCGTACTGGACACCGTGATCCCTAAGGCAGTCCGCTTTCAGGACGCATCCCTGAATGGTGTGTCTATCTTCCGAGAAGATAGAAACGGAAAAGGCAGTCAGGCATTTGAAGCGTTGGTGCAGGAAGTCATGGCGATGGAAAAAATATGATTATCATAGAACGGTAAAAGCGGCATCTGCAATTTTGTAGATGCCATTTTTACTGCGTATTGATTGAAAGGAGAACCGAAAAAATGCCCGTAACAAGAGAGGGTATGCGTTCTGCACTGGACGAGATCATGCAGGACAGCCCCATACAGGAAGAAAAATTTGCCCAGATCATCACCACTCAGGAGCAGCGTGACGAAGCTGCTATGCCAGAGCGGCTGATGATCTATCCCCGGCAGCTGGTAACATTTCCGAATCACCCGTTTTACATCCGGGACGATGAGGATATGAGCAAGCTGAAAGAATCCATTATGAATTCCGGAATCCGGACACCAATTGAGGTGATCCGCACCGAAGAGAAGAATGAGCGTGGTGAGGATACATTCTATATCGTCGCTGGACACCGCAGGACCCATGTTGCACGACAAATTTTTCCGGAAGATCATCGTCTGGAAGTCAGAATCCATAACATGAGTATGGATGAAGCTATCGTTGCTATGACAGAGAGCAACTTGCTGACCAGAGAGAATATTCTCCCGTGTGAACGTGGCAATGCACTGCGAATGGAAGTAGAAGCAAGAGAACGTATTTCTAATCCAAACAACGAAAAATACCCCAAGAATGTTAAGACACGAGATTTGCTTGGCGAAACGTATAACATGACTGGACGCAATGTGCAACGATATATTCGCCTGTCTTATCTAATTCCAGAATTACAAACTCTCATTGATGACAATAAGATCGGCATGGTGACCGGTGTAGAATTATCCTATCTCACCGCAAAAGAACAGCGAGATGTCTGGGATGAGATGGAACTCACCGCATTTGAACATTATCCAAACAAAGCACAGGCGGTCGCTATGCGAAAGCTGTCCAAGGCAGGAACATTGGATATGGATGCCGTCGTAGACATCATGGAAGTGGATAAACCAAATCAGATCGAACACGTTCGGTATGTTCCACGAAAAGAAGATCTTCTGGAACAGATACCAGCGTATCTGAAACCAGAGGAATGGAAAGACAAAGACTTTACCGACTTTATCGGTAAAGCAATTGCATTTTATGCAAGTTCGCTGCAAGAACAGCACGCACAGGAAATTGCAGACCGTATGCAGGAAGCAAACCGCAACCGAAAGCCATGGGAACGTTCCATTTAAGATGAGTGATAGCGAGAAAAGGAGTAAAGATTCATGAAAGTTAGAGTAAATAACATTCCGGAAAAGAAACCGCTGCCGTTTTGGATCGTGACACGAAAATTCGCTGTCGAGGAATTTTCTGAGATCGCCGAAAAACTAAAGCACAGCTGGATTCCTTTTCCGGAGCCGTTGATGTACAGCAATATCCACCGAGAGTATCACAACATTTCTCTGGGAGCAAAGGTGCTGTACAGCTTCATGCTCAACCGGACACTGGACTGGACAAATAACCCATTTCATGAGGGCAAGCAATTCTGCAACGAAAACGATGAAGTCTATGTGTCTTTTCCGCTGGAAGAAGCCGTAGACCTTTTGCAATATGGAACTGGAAAAAGCAAAAAGTGCTACGAAGAACTGATCCAGCTGGGAATGATCGCAAAGAAAAATGATACCGACGAATTTTACGTCTATTGCAATGAAGATATGTTGAAGTACAAGCACATCAATGTAGAGTAATGTGCTTGATCAGAACGATATAGAAAGGTAAGGAAAGAACAATGACACTGGAATACATCACAGAAAAGAATGCACCAACAGAAGCAGAAATCGTGCAGTACATGAAATTGCCGCTGGTGCTGTTTAAGACCGCTGGGTTTAAGGAAGAACTCTCTCTGGCAGCAAAAGTCCTGTACTGCTTTTTGCTGGATCGCAGCAATCTTTCCTTGAAGAATGCAGATCGTTTTACAGACAAGAACGGCAGAGCATTTGTCTACTTTTCTTGGGACGAAGCCATGGACACCTTGCAGTGTGCCAGACAGAAAGTCAGCAAGACTTTCAAGGAACTGGTGCATTCCGGTCTGATCGAAAAGGAGGATTGCGGGATTGCAAAGCATCCCAAGATCTATGTGATGCGGTTCTATAACGACATTCCGAAGGAAGCAGTTACCGAGGAAACTTGTCAGACTGTGACGAATTTTGTCGAGTATGAAAATCATACCTGCGGGTATGATTTTCATACTCGCTATATAGAATCAGACTTACCACAAACAAACTTACCTTTTTCTGATCTTTCGGCAAAGCCGAAGAGCGATTCGGCAGCAAGCTATGAGAAAAAGCTGGAACAGGCTCAGACACAAGTGACATCGGAAAAAACAAAGCGATTCGGCAGCAAGGCAATTGCAGAGATCGCTGCCATTCTGGCATGGGTTGCAAAGACCGCCAAGAAAACGCTGAAAGTCGGCGGCGTAGAAATGCAGACAGAAACCGTTCGGGAAAAATTGCAGACCCTGACCGCAGAGCAGACAGCAGAAGTGATGAAAAATACTGCCAACCGAAAAATCCGAAACCGCAGGAGCTATCTCCTGACCTGTCTGTATCATGCCGCCGACAGTATGGCAGCATCCGCAATCCCCAGAAGCGAAAACGCCGATGCTTATGAATCGTTTATCTTCAACTTGTGCTGACAACCACTGAGGTGAAGAACATGGAAGCAGCAAGAAAAGAAGCCATTTCCTGCGTGTACTGCGGCAAACAGACCATGTGCGTGACATATGTCGGCGGTTATCAGTACCGTGCTGTTTGCCTTTCCTGCCGCAGACAATTTGATTTTTCTGCACCGTCCAGAGCAGCGGCAGATCTGATCTGTCGGGCGTTGCAAAAATAGCAATCGCAACACTGGCATTTTCAAATGCGGATAGTCGCATTCCCCAAATTGCATAGTTACCCCCTATGCACTCCTTTCAATCATCGAATTTCCAGACTATCCGTACTTGAAAATGCCAGTATTACGCCACATATCCGGTGCTTTGCCCTGCAAATATCCTCTCCGCAAAAACCTCCATACAGTTGCTCGTAGTAGGTGCGGAATTGCTTTTTGGGGATATTTGTGGGGCAAAGTGCCGGAATAAGAACAGGAGGAAAACACATGACATATATGGAACAATTTCCGACCGCAGAAGCCTATGTGCTGCATCAGATCACCCGAAATCGTGGCAGTCAGAACTGTATTTCCAAGGCGGATCTGATCCGGCTGGCAGAAGAAAACCACGTTCCGGTCAGTAATCTCTGGAGCAAGTCAGAGATCGCCGCATTTCTCATGGATGCGATCGGCGTGGAGAAACTAGCGAATGCTTGCAGCCATATGGGTGTGAGTTCCTATCCGTTTCAGCAGAAATTCGGGATCACTGGAAACGATGTCAAGCAGTTTGCAAAGCGTGGACTGCTGAAAATCACCGGAAATGAGCGGTTTCTCTCCCATGGAGAAGCCCATTACGCATCGCTGTACAGTGTGGTGCAGTACTACACGCTGACACTGGAACAGGTGCAGGAATGGAAAATGGAGGTGTGACAGATGCGTGACATTTTGTTTCTGCTCTGCGTGATGCTTACAGTATGTGCGGGTGTATTTTTTCTGCTGAAGCTGATCGCAGCTGACATTCGCACGGCAAAAGAAACATTCCGGAAATTCCCGGAATGGAAACGACAGACCATTGCAATTTTGCAAAATCGGAAGGAGCGGCAACATGAATCAAGCGATCATAGCGGAAATCATGAGATCCGGTGAGCCGGACAGCATTCTGGACTTTCAGATCCTGGCGAGAGAATCTGCAAAATGGGACGAAGAACAGCGTGATGCTGAATTTGTCCAGAGCGAACAGGTGTTTTGTGAGAACATCCGAAAGTTGGTATATGCATGAAACGTCCAAGACAAAAACGGTGCTGCAAGTGTGGCAGCTGCTTGGTGGAAACGCAGTATCACGGGCAATGGTATTGTAACAGCTGTTTCCGGAAAAAGCAGCTATGCTGCATCTGCGGTGAAAATCCGGTAGAGGTCACAAAGGGTGATAACGGTTACTGCAAAAAATGCTACGAGAACAGCGTGAATACAGGCTTTACCCGGTCTGTGGCTGTACTTGCATTTTGCGGCAGTCTGATCCTGCTGTTGTATTTCTTCTGGATCAAGATCAGATTGCCAGCAATTCTATCAGTCATTTTTGCAATGATCGGTTCAATTGCCGTTACGGTGGGAATCGCTTTTTTGCAAAGGAAATACGACCAGAGATCTGGTCGATCGATGTGAAAATATTGAAATTGATTTCACTAGAACAAAAAAGTTTCTTTTCAAAAGTGAAACAGTAGATTCACTTTACATTATTCCAAATTCGCAGAATCTGCAATCGCAGATTTGACAAAAAAATACGAAACAGGTACAATAAGGGTAGAAACGATGATTGACTTGTACGAGATACAAGACGGGAGGAATGACATATGAAAACCAACAAAAATAAGATCTGGAAAACTGGTGTGATTGCAGGAATGCTTGCCGCTCTGGTACTTGCTTTTTCCGCTTGCGGCAGTGAGCCGGAGGACAGCAGCACCGCCGAAGTCAAGACCACAACGACCATTACAGTCACCACAGAAGCAACAACAACCACTGTGGAAACCACGACTACCACAGCAAAAACTACAACAGAAACCTCCGAGATCACCACAACAGCTGAAACTACAGCAGCTACAGCGGCAGAAACCAAGAGAGAGCCGGAAAAGAACACCGCCGCAGCTGAGCCGATGGTGGAAAAGCCAAGAGCCACCACCGCAAAACCGGCACAGCCCACACCAACCAAGAAAACCACCGCAGCCCCCAAGGGACATTACGAAACCATCCACCACGAAGCTGTAACACAGCAGGTTTGGGTAGAAGATTCTCCGGCTGGAGAAAAAAAGATTTTCCAGTGCAGATGTGGGTTGAGATTAAATTCGTTTGATGAATATGTGGCACATGACGGTGCTGCTCTTGATAAAGGTGATGATACACATTATAGTTATGAATTTTGGTATGAAGAAACCCCAGCCCAAGGACATTACGAAACTCAGATCGTAAAAGCAGCTTATGACGAGCAAGTTTGGGTGCAGGACTAAAATAATTGAATAAGCATACAAAATCCCGGAAACTTCTGCGAAAAGTGACCGGGCTTTTTGTATAGATCCCACAGGAAAGACCGCCGGAATGCACTTCGGCGGTCTTTTTTGGTGAAACCAACAGAAAGGAATGAATCCCATGTGAGAACAAGTGCATCCGAATATCCGAATTTGAACCGAAAGGAGAAAAAATGAAATTTCTTTCAAAGCTGAAAGGCAGCTTGAAACGTGGTTTTACTGTGCTTTGTGCCACCGTCATGGTTCTGACCTCCGGCATTCTGACCGGAACGGAATTCCAGGCATCGGCGGCAAAGCTAAATGGTTCTGTGTATCTGAGCGATGCTTTGTATCGTCTGAGCGGCAATAAGTACAAGGAAACCAAAGAACAGTGGCAAGCGTTTCTGACCGAATATTCTACAGGCGGTCAAGAGAACTACTATCTGGGAACACCATACAACAGCAGTCTGTATGCTGCTTCCCCCAAAGGCAATCAGTGGCAGGGATACAGCGGCATGAACTGCCAGGGCTTTGTCTGGTACATCATCTCACATGGATTGGCGTACTGCAACAAAGTTCCGGTAAGCACAACAAGCCCATATGTCCCGAACCTTGCAAAGTTTAACCAAATGGGTTATTCCTACAAGTGCTGGGACGGCGGCGGTTGGTACGCCTTTATCACGCAGAACAATCTGCACTATTACGAATTCAGTAACAAAGACGAAATGCTGAAAAGCGGCGTGCTGCAAAAGGGCGATATTATCTGGTGCGTCAACAAAGCAAGTGGTAGTACTGGATTGACTGGTTTAGGCAATCGTGATAAAAATCATCATATCGGCATCTATATGGGTAACGGCAAATCCGACAGCTGGTGGCAGTCTGGACCGGTCAACGGCAATGGAATTACCAGTGTTGAAAAGAATTCTATTAATCCAATCTACGGAAAAGCAGAAACCAACACCTATGTAGTAATTCCGTGGGCAGAGCAAAAAGAAGCACCGCACTTTGACCCGACCCGACTGACCATTCAGAAGGTGGATTCGGAAACCGGACAGGCAGCGGCTCAAAACGAAGCTTCTGCTTCTCTGGAAGGAGCAGAATTCACCATGAAGTACTACTCCGGTACTTCTGCAACTGGCAATCCGACTAGAACATGGACTTTGGTTACAGATAAAAACGGAAGAGCATATTTGGGAAAAGACTGGCTGAAATCAGGCACATTGTTTACTGATAACGATGGTGATGCCTATCTTCCTCTCGGCACAGTAGTGATCAAAGAATCTAAAGCTCCAACTGGATATAAGCTTAGCGGTCTGGAACGCACATTGCACATTGTTGAGAAAAATGGCAAAGCAGTCATTCAGGAAGCTGGAACTGAGGTAAAATATGTTGCAAACTTCAAGGAAGATATTGTCCGTGGCGACCTCAGCTTCAATAAGGTAGATGGCAACCAAAGATCGCTGGCATACATTCCGTTTCTGCTGACCAACACAGACACCGGAGAAAAGCACATCATCATGACAGACGTGCATGGTAAGTTCTCCTCCAAGTCTGGGCGTGGACAGCTGAATGATCTGGACGACTATTTGCAGTTCCTCTCAACTGATGAGAACGGCGATTTGAAAGTTCCGGATGCGATTACAAACGAAGCAATCACACAGCTGGGTGTGTGGTTCGGTGATGAAAGCAAGGCAGACAGAACGAAGGGTGCATTGCTTTGCGGTAATTATAAGTTACAGGAACTTCGCTGCAAGAACAATTCCGGATATAAACTGATTACCAGACAGTTCTCTATCTCCAGCAGCATTACGGATTACAATGCCGGAACGCTGATCGATACTGCAAACCCTGGCAACATCGTCGGAAAGAAAGTGGACGAGGACGGTAACGGGCTTGCCGGAGCAGTTCTTGGACTGTTTACGCCGGACACCACAGAATTTACACTAGAAAACACCTATACCGGCATGACTGCGGTTTCCGGTGAGGACGGCTCCTTTACCTTTGAGAATGTACCGAACGGCAAGTATGTGGTACACGAGATCACTCCGCCGGACGGCTATCTCCTCTCGGATCAGAGTTATCCGGTTACAGTTCAGGTCAATACGGCAAATGAAGTAGTCCAGCTGGGCGAAGATATTGTCAATCACCCGACAACCATTGAATTTTTCAAGGTCGATGAGGATGGCAATGCTCTTTCCGGTGCGAAGATGTCAATCTTTGAACTGGGCAGCACCTCTGTTGTAGATTCCTGGACAACAGACAGCAGCAGCCACACCGTAACCGCAAAGCTGGCAGTCGGAAAGAAGTATGAGTATTGGGAATCCTCTGCACCAGATGGATATATCAAGGCAGATCCCATCTACTTTACCATTCAGGCTGACTGCAGCGTGACCGATCTGGACGGCAATCCCATCACACTACAGATGGTAGACCACGCTACACAGGTCGAGATCAGCAAATATAACGACAACGAAGAACCGCTGAGCGGTGCAAAGATGCAAATTCTGGACAGCGACAAAAACGTGGTCGAGGAATGGATCACAGACGGCACCACTCATGTGATTCGCGGAAAACTGATCTACGGAAAAACATACACCCTGCATGAAGCAGCAGCCCCCACCGGTTACTACACCGCAGAGGATATGGAATTTTCCTTGGGAAAAGACACCGTATCCATCGGCATGGTGGACGATGCAACATGGGCAGGCATTCTGAAAACAGACGGCAGAGGTCGTGACCTTGTTGGTGCCGTTCTGCAAGTCAAGGATAAGAGCGGCAATGTCATCGAAGAATGGACCACAGACGGCACCAGACACGAGATGAGAGCCGTCTTGAATCCGGACGAAACATATATTCTCCATGAGGTATCTGCACCGGAGGGATATTTCCTTTCCGAGGATCTTGAATTCACTGCCGGACAGCGTGTCATCATGGAGGACATCAAGCAGACAGATCTGACAGTCGGAAAACTCTCTGACATTCAGGAACAGATTGCAGGACAGAATATCATCTTTTTGCCGGGTGCAGTGCTTCAGATCCTGGATCAGGACGATAATGTGCTGGACGAGTGGACTACCGAGAATGCACAGCACGTCATCAGCAAGGTTCTGACACCTGGCGAAACCTACACGCTGCATGAAGTATCTGCACCAGACGGTTACTGTGTGGCAGAGGACATTCACTTCACCTTGAATGACAAGGGCGAATTTGTTAAGAGCGACGATTACGAATCCGGCGAAATGTGGATCCGTATGAAAGACCTTGCAACAAAAATCGAGATCCAGAAAGTCGATGAAAACGGCAAACCGCTGAGCGGTGCTGCCCTGCAAATCATCGCAACAGACGCAGACGGAAAAGAAACACTGGTGGACAGCTGGATCACAGATGGCAGCGTCCATCAGATCTACGGTAAATTGATTGCCGGTCAGACATATATCCTCCGAGAAGCATCTGCTCCCAAGGGGTACGCCAAGGCAGCAGATCAGCAGTTTACCGTCGGTACGGACGGTAAGGTGCAGAACATCACCATGCAGGACATTGCAACCAAGGTCGGCATCGACAAGGTTGACGAGGACGGCAAGCCGCTGTCCGGAGCAGTTCTGCAACTCCTGGACGCAGCAGGAACAGAAATCGACCAGTGGACAACCGACGGCACAACACATCGCATGGATGCGATCCTTACTGCCGGTGCAGAATACACGCTGCACGAAGTGTCCGCTCCAGACGGCTACTGCATCGCTGCGGATCAGAAAATCACCGTCAACGCAGACGGCAGTCTGACCAGTGTCAAGCTGACCAATATGTCTACCAAGGTACAGATCAGCAAGACAACGATTACCGGCGACACAGAACTGGAAGGTGCAAAACTGGAAGTACGTGACCTCAGCGGAAATACACTGGACAGCTGGACTTCCGGCAAGGAAACCCATATGATCACCGCCAAGCTGACAGCCGGTCAGACCTACGTTCTCCATGAAACCGCAGCACCCAATGGGTATGTTGTTGCAAGTGATGTGCCATTTGTCGTCAATCTGGACGGCACTGTCACAAAAGTCGTCATGAAAGATGACACCACCAAGGTAGAAATTAATAAGACTACCGAGGACGGAACTGCCCTAAAGGGTGCAGTTTTGCAGTTACTGGATAAGGACGGAAAAGAAGTCGATGCCTGGACAACAGACGGAAAGGCACATACCTTGACCGCCAAGCTGACAGCTGGTGCAACGTATACTTTGCATGAAGTATCTGCACCGGCAGGCTACTGCGTTGCAGCAGATCAGACCATCGTTGTCGGCACAGACGGCAAGCTGCAAAGTTTCTCCATGACCGACCTGACTACCAAGGTATCTCTTACCAAGTACGAGATCACCGGCGAAAAGGAACTGGCAGGAGCATCTCTGGAACTGTACGCAGCGGAAAGAGATGCCAACGGCAATTACATACGCAAGGGCGATGCCGTTGAGAAATGGACATCTACCGACAAGGCACATGAGATCATCGGCAAACTGACCGCCGGTGCATCCTACATTCTGCACGAAACCGCAGCCCCCAATGGGTATGTTGTTGCAAGTGACGTGCCGTTTGTAGTCAATCCGGACGGCACTGTCACAAAGGTAGCCATGAAGGACGATACCACCAAGGTAGAGATCAATAAGACTACCGAGGACGGCACACCTCTGAAGGGTGCAGTTTTACAGCTGCTGGATAAGGACGGCAAGGAAGTGGAGCAGTGGACAACTGACGGCACTGCACACGTACTGACTGCCAAGTTGACAGCTGGTGCAACCTATGTGCTGCACGAAGTATCTGCACCGGCAGGCTACTGCAAGGCTGCGGATCAGTCGTTTGTCGTTCCGGCAGACGGCAGCAAAAAGATTCTCACCATGACCGACCTCGCCACACGGGTGAACGTAGAAAAGCTGGATGCTGACAGCAAGCCGCTGTCCGGAGCAAAATTACAGCTGCTGGACAAGAACGGCAATCTAATAGACGAATGGACATCTGATGGCAAGGCACACACTCTGACTGCAAAACTAACCGCCGGAGAAACCTACACCCTGCGGGAAGCAGCATCTCCGGACGGTTACTACAAAGCAAAGGACATCACATTTACGGTCAATGCAAACGGCACAGCCAATGAAGTGGCTCTGTACAATGCAAAGACCAGAGTATCCATCAGCAAGTACGACATCACCGGCGAGAAAGAAATCCCCGGTGCAAAGCTGGAGGTACGGGACAAGAATGACAACGTACTGGATAGCTGGACATCGACTAAAAAAGCCCACGAGATCGTAGGCGTACTGGTAGCCGGACAAACCTACATCCTGCATGAATCTGTTCCGGCAGACGGCTATGTGGTCGCAAACGATGTAGAATTTACAGTCGATTTGGATGGCACTGTGACTGTCGTTGCAATGTATGATGACACCACTAAGGTAGAGATCAACAAGGTAACGGAAGAAAACAAGCCGCTTTCCGGTGCAACATTGCAGATCATCGACAAGGCAGGCACCGTAGTAGACGAATGGCTGACAGACGGCACGGCTCATGTGCTGACGGCTCAGCTGATCTCTGGTCAGACCTATACCCTGCACGAGGTATCCGCTCCGGCAGGTTATGTGGTATCTCCGGATCAGCAGTTCTCTGTCGACACCGACGGCAGTGTGACTAGCGTATCTATGACAGATATTGCAACTGTTGTTCGGGTGGACAAAGTTGATCCGGACGGAAAACCACTTTCCGGTGCGACATTGCAGATTCTGGATCAGGACGAAAATGTACTGGATGAGTGGATCACCGATGGCACAACACATACGCTGACCGCAAAACTGACTGCCGGTCAGACCTACACCCTTCGGGAAGCAGCTGCTCCGGCTGGCTACTACACTGCTGCGGATCAGCAGTTCGAAGTTAATCTGGACGGCACACCCAATGCAATTACTCTGTACAACATCAAGACCAAGGTAGAGATCACCAAGTATGACATCACCGGAACCAATCCACTGCCGGGAGCAAAGCTTCAGGTCAAGGACATGGACGGCAATGTCATGAATGAATGGACATCTACCGACAAGGCTCACGTGATCGAAGGCGTACTGGTATCCGGACAGACATATATCCTCCATGAGGAAACAGCACCGGACGGTTACGTACTGGCAAGCGATATGCAGTTTACTGTTAATCCAGACGGCACAATCACAACAATTTCCATGAAGGACGATACCACCAAGGTATCGATCACCAAAAAGGACATCACCGGCGAAAATGAAATTGCCGGTGCAACGCTGGAAGTCTGGGATATGCAGGGCAATGTCATTGACAGCTGGGTATCCGACGGTACAACACATGAAATTTCCGGCATTCTGGCAGCTGGTGCGAAGTATATTCTCCATGAAGTATCTGCACCGGATGGCTATGTAGTTGCAACTGACGTAGAATTTATCGTTGATGCAAATGGCAAGGTAACGGAAGTCACCATGCTGGACGATACGACTAAACTGCACGTCACCAAGAAAGACATTACCGGCGAAAAGGAACTGGCAGGTGCCGCACTGGAAGTTAAGGATACTGACGGCAACATCATTGATGCCTGGGTATCTGACGGCACAGAGCATCAGATCATTGGCGTTCTGGCGGTCGGAAAGAAGTACATCCTCCATGAAGTTTCTGCTCCCAACGGCTACGTAGTTGCCGAGGACGTAGAGTTCGAAGTCGATGTAGATGGCAATATCACAAGAATAGAGATGCGTGATGACACCACCAAGGTTGCTATCACCAAATATGAAATTACTGGCGAAAAGGAACTGCCGGGTGCATCGATGCAGCTGCTGGATTCCAAGGGCAATGTGGTTGACGCATGGATCTCCACAGACAAGGCACATGAAATCATCGGCGTTCTGACTGCCGGTGAAACTTACACGTTGCATGAAGTATCCGCACCAAATGGCTATGTGGTTGCCGCAGATGCAAGCTTTACTGTCAATACCGACGGCAGTCTCAATGTGGTTTCTATGTATGACGATACCACCAAGGTATCCATCAGCAAGACGGACATCACTACCGGATCGGCTCTGGCAGGGGCAACGCTCCAGATCATCGACCAGAATGACAACGTCATTGAAGAATGGGTATCCACAGAAGAAGCACATCTGATCGAAGCAGTTCTGACTGCTGGTGAAACCTATACGCTCCGGGAAACATCTGCACCGGCAGGCTATGTCATTGCAGAGGATGTATCCTTTGCTGTTAATTCGGACGGCAGCGTAACGCACGTCGAAATGCAGGACGATACCACCAAGGCATCCATCAGCAAGACAGACATCACCGGCGAAAAGGAACTGGCGGGAGCCGCACTGGAAGTACGGGATGCCAATGACAATGTGATTGATGCGTGGGTATCTGACGGTACGGCACATCAGATCAACGGCGTACTGGTTGCCGGTGCAACTTACACCTTGCATGAGGTGTCTGCTCCGAATGGTTATGTTGTTGCTGAAGATGTCACATTTACGATCAACCAGGATGGCAGCGTAAACATGGTTTCCATGGTAGACGCACCGACCTCCGTCCACATCAGCAAAAAGGACATCACCACCGGCAAAGAACTGCCGGGTGCATTCCTGGAACTGTATGACAAGGACAACAATCTGGTGGATTCCTGGGTATCTACCAACGAAGCACACATCATCGAAGCGGTGCTGATTGCAGGCGAAAAGTACACGCTGATTGAAACATCTGCCCCGAACGGTTATGTCATTTCCGAAAAGGTAGAGTTCAGCGTTAATCTTGACAATACCATCACCCATGTGGAGATGCTGGACAAGACCACCAAGGTACAGATCAGCAAAAAAGCGATCACTGGTGAGGACGAACTGCCGGGTGCAGTGATGCAGGTACTGGACAAGGATAACAACATCATTGACCAGTGGACTTCCGGCAGCGAGCCGCATATGATCGAAGGTGTCCTGATTGCAGGTCAGACCTATGTACTGCATGAGGTATCTGCACCGGCTGGCTATACACTGGCAAAGGACGTAACGTTTACTGTCAGCGAAACCGGCGAGATCGACTATGTACAGATGATCGATGATACCACCAAGGTATCCATCAGCAAAACCGACATCACCGGTGAAAAGAATATTTCAGGTGCAACACTCCAGATCATTGACAAAAACGGCAATGTGATCCACGAGTGGATCTCCGGCACGGATGTCAACTACATGGAAGCACAGCTGACTGCCGGCGAAACCTACACATTACACGAAACCAACGCTCCGGCTGGCTATGTGCTGGCACAGGATCAGCAGTTTACGGTCAATGCAGACGGCACAGTTACCAAGGTCAACATGAAGGACGATACCACCAAGGTATCTATCACCAAGTATGATCTGACCAGCGGCAAGGAACTGCCGGGTGCAACGCTGCAAATCATCGACAAGGACGGCAACGTTATTGAAGAATGGATCTCTACCAGCGAAGCACATCTGATTGAGGGAATCCTGACCGCCGGCGAAACCTATACACTTCGTGAGATCTCTGCTCCTAACGGCTGGACGATCTCCGAAGATGTCACCTTTACGGTGAACGCAGACGGAACGATCACGCACGTTGAAATGTACGACAAGCCCACCAGCGTATCGCTCCGCAAGGTAGATCCTGATGGCAATGACATCAAGGGTGCCGTCATGCAGTTGCTGGACAAGGACGGCAACGTCGTTGAGGAATGGACCACAGACGGCAATGCACACGTTCTGACCGCACAGCTGATTGCCGGCGAAACCTACACGTTGCATGAAAAATCGGCTCCGGCAGGATACGAACTGGCAAAGGATCAGACCTTTACGGTTCCGGATGACGGCGAGATCACAGTTACTATGACTGACGAAAAGACACCGACCACACCGCCGGTTGCAACGCCGACTACACCGACTTCTACCGCAACGCCAAAAACCACATCGACACCGAAAACCGGAGATGCAACACCGGTAATGGCGATTGGTACCGGGCTGCTGGCAAGCTTTCTCATCATGCTGCTGACACGCAGAAAGAAGCGGAAAGCCGGCAAGGCAGCATAAGACACCATCGACAAAATTCTTCATAATCAAAACATCCACCAAAAAACACTGGGATAAGAAAGGAATGGTGAGTCCCATGTAATCTATATTTTTTCCGAAGAATCGTAGAAAGTAAGAGATGTGACATGAACTGTACCGACAGCTGCGGCTGCCGGTATACTTGATGTCACAGGCATCAAAGAAAAAGGAAAAGAAACACGGAGGAATCAAAAATGGCAGGAGATATGAGAAAATTTCATGCGTCTATCAAGGACTTGAAAAGCAAGATCGAGAGATACATGGAGCAGTACGGGAACAGCATGGGTACACTGGACAAGAATGATTTCAGTCTGATCCTTGGAGAGAAACCTGGGTTCTCGCAGAACAATGTGGCGATTTGCCGATTGATCGCATGGAATGTTCTGCTGCATCGAGATGCACCAGAACTGGATAAGGAAGTGGTAGACTGGGCAAATGCTATGCGTGTCTACACCCACGTGGTAGATTATCCGGCAGTATATCGCATGGACAGCATCGATGATCTGCGGCATCTCAACGCCATGGCTCACCTGTCCATGCAGTATATGCGGAATGAAAGCGACCGGCGGCAGGCAAACTGTTACAAGACGTATGAAGATGTTGAAAAGTACGCCAGCAATCCGAAGGAGAGTTTGCAGTATCGGAGAAAGACGGCGGAGTGATTCACAAAAGAAACAGCGAAATTGCAAGGTGGACATGATGTCCACCTTGTACAGATTATGAATGCAGTCAGAAATCAAAGAATCACAGCTATCGTTTCCTCTCTTTGATTGCATTGTGCATCACAAAAGAAACAGCGAAATTGCAAGGTGGACATGATGTCCACCTTGTACAAATTATGAATGCAGTCAGGAATCAAAGAATCACGGCTATGGTTTCCTCTCTTTGATTGCATCAAGCATCACAAAAGAAACAGCGAAATTGTAAGGTGGACATGATGTCCACCTTGTCTAAAATTTGAACACGGAGGTGAAATTCATGAGAATATCCGACAACGACATCGCCAAAGCAGAACAAATGGACTTGCTGACCTATCTGCAAATTTACGAACCAGGGAATCTGAAACGGGTTGCCGGCAATGAATATCGAACAATCGACCACGACAGCCTGCGGATCTCCAATGGCAAGTGGCACTGGTATTCCAAAGGAATCGGCGGATACAACGCTTTGCAGTATCTGATGAAGGTACGGGAAATGAAATTTCCAGATGCAGTACGGCAGATCCTACAGCTGCCGCCGGAGGAATACCAGAGTGTGATGCCGCAGCAGCCAGAAAAGAAACGGGAATTTTCCCCTCCTGCCCGAAATTACAATCATAATCAAGTGATCGCCTATCTGGAGGGACGAGGGATCAGCCGGAATGTGATCTTCCACTGTATCAAAAATAAGACACTGTACGAAAGTCAAAAATACCACAGTGCCGTATTTTTAGGAATGGACAAAGAAAATCGCCCCCGATACGGCAATATCCGAGCCACCAAAGGAGATTTCAAAGGAGAATGTTCTGGTTCAGATAAACGATATGCGTTTCGTTTGATGCCGGAACAGCTGCAAAGCAATGCAGTACATATCTTTGAAGCAGCCATTGATGCTCTGAGTTTTGCGACCTATGCAGAAATGCGGAATGCTCCATGGAAAAACATGAATCTGCTGGCACTGGGCGGTGTTGCTGGTACTGGACAAAAGATCCCGCTGGCACTGGAACAGTTTTTGCAGGACTATCCGCAGATCAAAACCTTGTATTTGCACCTGGACAGCGATGCACCAGGGCGTGAAGCAACACAGCATATCACCAATTTGCTGCAAAATCAGTATCAGATCCGAGATGTTCCCCCGATCGGCTGCAAAGATGTCAATGATTTTCTCGTGAAGCTTCGCTCCCAAAGCCGAAACAGGACGCAGGAACGGCAAAGTTTCCCCTCTCTTTAAGGAAAATCGTCTTTCAGACGAAACAGGCTGCGTAGCAGCCGTTCGTAGAGCGATACACCCTGTGGGTGTTCGTTCTACGGCAAGCAACGTCTTTGGATATCCAAAGACAATTTGCGACGAATCGCAAATTCTTGTTAGGGGCAAGCCCCTAAGACCCTGTTTTTTCGGAAAGGATAAGATGATGAGAAATCGTAATCGAAGTTTTGTAATTCGCCTAAGTGATGAGGAATTTCAAGCGTTGGAAGAAAAGCGAAAGAAATCCGGTTATCCCCGTGAGGTATTTCTCCGGCATCTGATTGCAGATGGAACTGTCCGGGAAGCCCCTTCTGTGGATTATCCAAAACTGCTGCTTGCACTTAGCCGGATCGGAAACAATCTCAATCAGCTCACTGCGACCGCCAATACCATTCACTACATTGACCCGCAGTCTTTGGAAGAAACGACCGGTGATCTGAAGCACATCCTGAAAGAGATACATCGCTCTTTCCTTATCCCCGACCAGAGAAAACTCACAGAGGAAATCATTTCTGACTTACAGTACATTTTTCTGGAGGTGCAGAAAACACTTGCGGGACAGGAAGCAGCTTCTGATCCGGACGCAGTGCTGCAATACATTCGGGATACGGTTCTGGAACGATTACAGAAAGACAATCAAACCGTTCGGCAAAAACGGCAGGAAGCAGACTGGAAAGAACAGCTGCGTGAAGTGCCGCCGCTGTACCAGCCATTTCAAGAGCCAAAATCATAAAAAGGAAATGACGGTGAAAACATGGCAACTACATCGATCTGGACAATCAAAGGCACTGCTGCTGCAATCCGGCGAGTAGAAATGTACATTGAAAACCCAGAAAAGACAATCGAACAAACTGGACTGGAGTATCAGAGCAGTCTGCATCAGATCGATCAGAACGGCAGCATGATACACGAGTACAGTCCGGAGGAACTGAAGCAAGAAAAAGTCTGCTATGTGTCTGGTATCAACTGCACTGCTCCCAACGATGCCTGCGAAGAATTTGCAGCTGTCTATGATCTCTGGGGAAAGCCCTGCAAAGGCAGAGTGTGTTACCATGGCTATCAGTCCTTCCGGGAAGGCGAAGTCACCGCAGAGCAAGCACACGAGATCGGCGTGAAACTGGCGGAGCAGCTGTGGGGTGATCGGTTTCAGGTTGTGGTTGCAACGCATCTGAATACCGGTCACTATCACAATCACATCATGCTCAATGCCATCGCCTTTGCAGATGGGTACAAATTTGTCAACCGCAAGTCTGACTATCAGCAGATGCGGAAGGTGTCTGATGATCTATGCCGGGAGTATGGGCTGTCTGTCATTGAACACCCAGGACAAAGCGGCAAACATTACGGTGAATGGAAAGCGGAACAGGAAGGCAGACCGACTCAGCGTGGCGATATTCGCCTGGATCTGGATGCTGCCATTGAAAAGCTGGGCAGCAAACCAATTGACCGATCCAGACGACCAACGGTGCGTGGAGATATACGGCTGGACTTCGATGCAGCTGCCATGCAGTCTGATACCGTACAAGATCTGATCCGGCAAATGGAGGAAATGGGATATACCTGGAACTTCTCCGGCAAGTATCCCAAAATCAAACCGCCTGGAAAAGATCGTTACTTTCGCCTATATAAACTGGGAGCCGGTTATGACAGTCTGGAAACGCTGGCAAAGCGAGTGCTGCATATGCAGGAAGAAACTGCCCATAAAGTCAGAATGCCGTCTGCCTATTATCGTTATCACGGAAGCTTTCGCAAGCGAAAGAAAGCAACTGGTTTTCTGGCACTGTACTACTATCATTGCTATCGAATCGGTGTATTTGCCAAGCGAACATACCCCAAGTATACGCCGGAATTTCGGGAAGCACAGAAGCAGCTGCATGAAATGTCAAAGGCAGCTGCTTTTTTGCATGGTGCAGACATTCACAGCAAAGAGCAGTTTCAAAGCTACCGGGAAAAGCTGAATCAGGAAATTCAGCTGTGTGATACGCAGATCAAGGAATTGCAGCAGCAGCTTGCGGCAAGCAACGATCCGGCAGAAAATAAAGCACTGGTGCATCAGCTGGACAGGCTGCACCAACAGCAACAGAATTTCGCAGAACAGAAACGACTTTGCAAGATCGTTGCCCAGCAGCAGGTACAGGAAGAAGCACCGCCGCAGCCGCAGGAAACTGAACCGACAGCACCGAAGAAACAAAGTGGTGCGATTGGAGTAGACTAAACTTTCGCTCTCAAAATCAAAAGAAAAAGCCGTTCGCTTTTCCAAAAGAAAACGAATGGCTTTTTTCATATATATACATATTCAAATTCAAAAAGAAAAAAGGAGTTGATCGAACATGGATGAAGGCGTACAGGCAGCAGGAGCAATGCTCTATGTGCTATCCGAATCCGTCAAACTTGCGACCGATCTGCTGGTTGCAACTGTAAAAACGACTGGATCAACCGGAAAGGCAGTCGCAGCAATGCTGGCTGCTCACTGGAAGAACAGCACACAAAAAGAAATGGGTGAGATCTCATTAAAAGCAATGGTCAGACGAAAAGAACCGTTTGATATGCTGGCAATGGACACCGTCGATGCCGGGAAATTCAGGCGGCTGGCAAATCAAGTGGGTTTGCTGTATAGCATTCGTGCAGACAAACCGGATTACGATGATATGACAGTAGATGGACTGACCTCAGTTCTCTATCGGCAGCAGGATGCTCCTCTGGTCAAAAGTATTCTGGAGCGGCTGCATATCAATACACTTGTGACCGCACAGACAGAAGATATTGCAGAAATCACGCCGGAACAACAGAATGCACTGCAAAATGCAGAAAATCCAGCTGCTGCACCTGTCACAGAAGAAGCACCTGTGATGCAGCAAGTTGACGATATGACAGCGATGCAGCAAGTTGTACGGCAGCAAATGGAGCAGAATCTGACATCAAGTGCCGGAATGTCAACCGCAGACCTGTTGGATCGCAATCGGCAAGGTGCAGAAAAAGAACCAAAAAAAGAAATGCCCCTGGCGGAGGATCTTCCGAAGATGGATCCAATGCAGGGGCAGTCTATTACTGATCTGCAAAAGCAATTGACGGATCAGATGCAGGAACACCTAAAAAAACCAGTCCGAAAAGGACAGTCACTGGATCTGTAGGAGGTCAAGCAGAATGGAACAGGAAGCACAAGCATTTTCTCCCAGTTCTCTGTATGAAAATGGTTTGAAAATGCTAAAGTACGAATCTCTATTGCAGGAGTTTCTGCGATTTTATGCAAGGTATCAAGGCACGCTTGATCTGGAAAATAGTATTTTGCTGTTTCAATCGTATCGGCAGGATCCAGAAGCCGGATACGCACAGACACTGGAGGAATGGAATGCAGACGGCAAAAAGATCTGTTATGGAGAAAAAAGCAGTCTTTTCCTATATGCTCCGAAAAATTTCCAGGGACGTACTAAAAAAATAGAGGAACGAGAGATGATTCCGCTGTTTACAGAACGGCAAACAGAAACTTGTGAAAAATACCGGAACAGATCGGCAGAACACCCGTTTCATCTAAAAGAGTGCGGCGAGATTCCCAAAGCAAGTGACGAAGAAATGCTGCAAATCTGTGTGAACACTGCGATCAGCTGTATGATGTCAAAAGGATGCGGAATGCCAGTTTTCGTAGAACCAGATACTGAAATATCATTGAAAGATCCAGTTCGATATAGTCCTAACATCAATCGTCTGTATATCGCCAAGGGAGCAGCTTATGACGATGTTGCCTTTGCAATCATGCGGGAGGTGATCTATAGCAAGCAGTTTCAGCCGTTACAATCCGAAGATTTTTACATACAGCTAAAAACACAGGCTGCATATGCGGCTCAGACTGCTGCCTATCAGATGGGCATCGAGAAAGCGTTTCCGATGAAAATGATCGCCAAGATGCCAGAAATCGGTCTTTCTGGCATCTCGAAAGGGATTCTGTCCTTACAGAAAGATTGGATTCGCATATCGCAGCAGCTAAAACAAGAGAATCCGCAGAATACCGTACAGGAAACACCACCGGAAACAGAGCAGTCAACTCCTATCGAACCATCGGAGGAAGAAAAATTTGAGATCCATCAAGAGGTTGAGAATTCCTTTTCCGGAATTGCATCCGAGATCGATCAAAGACAAGAAGCTACGGCTTCGGAAGATCCATTTATGAGTTGGAGTGAACTATTTCCGGAAGATACAGCTTCCCCAGAGAAAAACAAAAACTGGGAGGATGCTTTGGATTTCAGTGATTTTTCAAACACAGCCAATAGCAGCGGACGAAAGCGTTCTCATGCCGCAGAATTATAACAGCAAATTCAAGAAGGGTGGTGATTCCGATGCACAATGCAGTTGAAAATAAAATGAAACGAGGTGAAAATGTATGGCAATACTCTCCCCTGATGAAGCCAGAAGAATGGCAAGAATGGAATTTGCAATCGTCGTCCAGACAGATCTGTGTGCATTTCTGAATGCTGCACAGAACTTTCCCAATATGTCCAAGGAAAATATCTGTCTGCTGATTCTGCAATTTCCCGATGCGACCGATCTCCTAACAGAAACCGAATGGCGGCAATGCGGCAGCACACTGCTGCCCAATGCACAGGTAATCACATTGATTACAGATGAAAAAAATGTGGTTTATGTCTATGACATCAGTCAGACAAATAAGCATACCGCAGAAGAACCAGTGCCAGATGCAGAAAAAGCGTATCACGCATTAGTAGACGTGCTGAAAACCGATGTGATCGAACTGGAAAACACCCAAGAACGTATGGCATATTATCACGAAAAGAAGTGGTACGTCAATCTTCGGACAAATTATGAAGACCGCTTCTATTACATCATCTGCCATCTGATCGCTCAGGTTCTTGAAAGCGAAAAGGATATTGATTCCATCACAGCTTGTGATATGGCAGCATACATGATTTGCCGTAAGTACGGTGTCAGTATCTCGAAGATCAACACAAATGTGCTGCAAAGAGCCATATCCAGACTTTCCGCAGGCGGACAGGAAAAAACCATCTATGCGGCAATGAACTGCCTGAATGCTCCTGTTTTCCGGGATTTGAAAGCAATCTACACTGGTCAGACCAAGGACCGGGAATTGCAGCGGAAGAAAGAGAAAGAAGAACAGGCAAAAAAAGATGCGGCTCAAAAAGAAAAAGATGAAGCCCGAATCCAACTGCTCGCAAATCAGCAAGCGTATCAAATGGCTGAAATGCTTGCACAGCAAAAAGTCGATGCGTTTATACAGTCTGTTCCAGCACCGTTGCGTGGTGTTTTGGAGAAGATCCGGAGGAAAGAATCATGAGAAAGACAAAACAACAGCAAAACCGACAGCTGTTTCTGATCTATGGGATCATCTACGTCTTTTTGGTGTATCTCTGTATTGTCTTTGCCCCCTATTGGACAGGGACACTCATCGATTCTCTCCCCCGAATGGCAGCAATGCCCAAAAGTGCATTCTGGCATCTGCAAAAAAGTCCATATACGTTTTCAATGATTCTGATCGTCACAGTGATCTATGCCATTGTGATATTCGTGTATCATTCCAGCCGACGAAATACCCGTTTTGGCGAAGAACAAGGCTCTAGCCAATGGGGCGATGTCAATCAGATCACCAAAAAGTATCAGAGTAAGAAACCAATCTGTTACACAATTGAAAAAGAGGAAAACGGGAAAGTAACACAGGAGAAAGTTGAAGTTGCATTTCCTAATTTGATCCTCACAAAAAAGATGTTGCTGAGCATCGACGCACAGAGCCATCGCCGGAATCTGAATGTCTTGGTGATCGGTGGATCCGGTGCAGGTAAGACCATGTTCTATGCCCGCCCCAATCTGCTGCAAGCCAATACAGGATATATCGTCCTGGATCCAAAGGGCGAACTGATAGAGGATTGCGGTGGATTTCTGAAAAAGCAAGGATACACTGTGTGGGTACTAGACCTGAAAAATCCAGAGAATTCAGATGGATATAACCCATTTGATTTTCTGGAAACGGAAGATGATGTACTGATGCTGGTGGACAATCTCTTTGATAATACCACAGATAAAGACGCTCGAAAAGGCGAACAAATTTGGGATGATGCCGCAAAAGCACTGCTGCGTTCCCTGATTTTTTATGTGCGAGAAATGCTGCCGCCGGAACAGCAGAATTTTAGTTCCGTTATGAAGTATCTGCGTAGAGCCAAGACGGAAGAAGATGAAATGGGCAATCCCAAACCATCTCAGCTGGACGGCGATATGCTGGAATTGCAGCGGAAGTTGGAAAAAAGCAACAGAAAAGCAGAAACGCACCCGGCTTACCGTGCCTATCAGGAATACCGCAGTGGTGCGGCAAAGACCATGCAGTCTGTCCTGTTTACGTTAAATGCCAGATTGTCAAAATTCAACGTGCAGAGCATTTCCGATCTGACTAGTCACAACGACCTCAAGTTGAAACGCATGGGCAAAGAAAAGATCGCCATATTCGCAGTGATCCCAGATGATACACCGGCATACAACTTTCTGGTCGGTATTCTGTATACGCAGTTGTTTCAGCAGCTATACCGCAGTGCCGATCTGTATCCCGGAAAAAAGCTGCCTGTTCCAGTGCATTTCCTGATGGACGAATTTGCAAATGTTGCCCTGCCGAAAGGCTTTGACAACCTGCTGTCCACCATGCGGCAGCGGCAGATCTTTTGCTCGATCATTTTGCAGAATCTCTCGCAGCTGAAAGCACTCTACGAAAAGCAGTGGGAGTCCATTGTGGGCAACTGCGATTCCTTTCTCTACCTGGGTGGCAATGAGCAAAGTACCTTTGAGTATGTTTCCAAGCGTTTGGGAACGGAAACCCTTGATACAAACACTACTGGAAGATCCAAGGGCAGAAACGGTAGTTACACTACCAATTATCAAACTACAAAGCGTGAGTTGATGCAGCCGGACGAAGTAGGACGGCTGGATAATGGATATGCGATCTATTTTATGCGTGGCGAGTATCCAGTGATTGATCAGAAATATGATGTTTGGCATCACCCCAACATTCATGAAATTGGTTTGGGTGGTGCTGCCCCCTACAAGCATGGCATGATCCGCCAGCAGATGCAAGAAGATGCAAATGCAGAACAACGGTCAGAAACATTGCAGGAATTTTTCAAACAGCATACTTTGCAAAATGGCGTTGTTCAGTTTGCAGTCAATGAATCAGAAACCACAGAAACAGATTGGATGCAGTATGCAGCCATTCTGCTGAAACAGAAAGGAAAGAAAGAAAATGAAGATCAATAAGAAAAATTGGAAGATCATAGCCGTGTGCAGCGTATTGATCGCTTGCTTTTTCGCATTCTCTATGTTGGCATTTGCTGAACCGGCAGCAGATGCCAGCGGTGCAGCAAATGCAGTATGGTCATTTAATGACGTCATTTCTACCATTGTACAAGCGATCGGGGCTTTGGTGTCGCTTGTAAGTATCGTGTTTTTGGCGGCGTCCATTGCCGGTCATGACACTTCTCAGCGTGTTAGTGCCGGTCTTGGACTTGCTGCCGGACTTTTGATTGCTTTTGCACCCACAATTCTCTCCTCCATTGGCGTTGGAAAATAAGGGGATTTTGACTATAAAAAAGGAGTGATGCTATTTGGAATGGCTTTCTGCATTTTTGGACATTATGTTCGACACACTGAATTCAGTGATTCAAAACATGGTTGGACTGCTCTCTCAAAGCCCGGAAGCATTCAATGGCACGTTATATGATTTTGCCAGAGGACTGAATTCTGTGTTCCAGGCTACCGGACTTGCACTTGTCGTGCTGTTCTTTTTTATCGGATTGTCTGATCCGTCACACAATCTGGCAGAAATCAAACGACCTGAAGCAATTATCGCTGAATTTGCTCGATTTTTACTTTGTCAACTGGTAGTTGCCAATTCCTATTTGATCTTACAACAGATTTCCACAATTGGCACAAGTTTGATTTCCACGGCATGGGGTGCTGTGACAAATGGTGGTGGAATGCCTACTATTTCAGCTGATGGAACCGTGAAAGAAGCCCTCAGTGAAGTAAAATTCAATATTCTTTCGATTTCCACTGACATGATCATGTTGATTCTTTTGAATTTTATCATGATTGTTGCCCTTGGCATTATCATCATCTATATTTCTGTCATTGCCTATGTACGATTTTTCAAGATATATATGTACATTGCCTTCGCACCACTGGCATTGTCTACTTTTGCAGCTAGGAACACGTCAGAAATCGGAAAACAATTTTTGAAAAGCTTTTGTGGTGTGCTGCTGCAAGGTCTTGTTTTAGTGCTGTCATTACTGATGTTTGCCATGTTTTTCAGCAATACAACCATTGATGGCGGAGATGGAGCAATTACAGTTGTCTGGAAATATTTTATCTCTATGTTTGGTCAGCTTTTTGTCCTGGTAACAGTAATCAAGGGTTCTGATCAGATTATACAGAAAATGCTGGGCATATAGGAGGAACACATGGAAGTCAAAATGAACAAGGACATTCGGGAGTACAAGTCAAAGAACTCTCTGAATCTAACACTTGTGCAGACCTTTGTGGGTGTGATCGGAGTAATTGCCAGCGGATTTACGATTTTTGCACTTCGGCGTGCCATCGGACCTGGCACACCCGTTCCGGCATTCGTCGGAACGGCAGTAATGCTGCCGTTTGCATTGATCGGCGACTTCGGACCAAAAATCCAGGGATTGTCTACACGCACCTTTGTTCTGCTGTGGTTTCGGTTTTTGTTTCTGGAAAAACGAGAACTGAAGTTTGTCGGAAACAATTTCATCCGAAAAGAAGCAGAAATGATGCAACAGGAAGGAAGTGATGATGGTGGAATCTCTGAAAAAGATACTGCCAAAACCAAGAAGAGAATTTTATCCTTTGCCCAAAAGCGTACAGGAAACGATACCAGTACAGCGGCTCTGGAAAGACGGTATATTTCAAAGCGGAAAAAGCTGCACAAAGACATTTCGGTTTGAAGATATTAACTATCAAATTGCCGGGAATGATGCTCAAAGTACAATGTTTCTGAATTATTCCAAGGTACTGAATAGTTTGGATGCAGACAACTTTGCACAGATCACAATTCGTAATCACAAACGAAACATGATTGAATTTAACCATGATGTGCTTTTTCCTATGCGTAATGATAATCTGGATTGTTATCGAAAAGAATACAATCAGATCCTCTCCGATCACGCCAACGAAGGCAACGGCATTGTACAAGAGAAATATCTGACAATTACCACCTCCAGTGATAAGGATATTCAGACAGTTCGCAATCAGTTTTCCCGAATTGAAACAACATTAAACACCAAAATGGAAACATTGGGTTCTGGCATGACGGCATTGGATGCCAAAGACCGTCTGCGGATCCTCCATAGCTTTTTCCGGAAAGGCGAAGAAACCATATTTTCCTTTGATCTGTCAGAATCCATGCGACTGGGACGGGATTTCCGGGATTACATTTGTCCGGATGCCATGGAGATCCAGAAAGATCATCTGAAGATCGGCAGCCGATACTGCCGCACCTTATTTTTTAAGTCATTTTCCACATACATTGACGATGCCATGATCAAAGAGATCTGCGACATGGACAGAGATATGATGCTGAGTATCACCATCAATCCACTTTCCATGGAAGCCGCCAATCGTCTTGCTGACCGTCAAACAGACAATGTAGAAACCAACATTGCCAACTGGCAGCGGCGGCAGAACAAAGCCAACAATTTCTCTGCGATCATCCCATACCATTATGAACAGCAGCGAAAGGAATGCCGGGAATTTCAGGAAGATCTGCGAAACCGGGATCAACGAGTGTTTTTCACGACGATCACGCTGGTACATCTGGCAGATACGCTGGACGAACTGGATGCAGACACTAGAAAACTGCAAGCGATCGCCGGAAACAAAGGCTGTCAGCTTGCACCGCTGGTCTATCAACAAGTGGACGGCTTAAACACGACACTTCCCTATGGTATTTGCAGAGTGTCTGTGGATTACACTATGACCACAGAAGCCTTATCTGCATTCAGTCCGTTCAACACCCGTGATCTGAATCACCCTCACGGTGTATATTTCGGACAAAATCTGGTCAGTGGCAATATGATCCTGATCAATCGGCTGATGCTGCAAAACAGCAATTGTTTTATCTTAGGAGTATCTGGTTCCGGAAAGTCCATGACTGGAAAGAACGAGATTCTTTCCATCGTTCTGAACACAGATGCAGATGTCATTCTGATCGATCCGGATCGGGAGTACGGCAAGCTGACCCAAAAGCTGAACGGCGAACTGATCTGTTTGTCCGAAGTATCTGAAAACCACATTAACGCCATGGATTTTCGGCAAGCACACGACGAAAGCATTGAAAATGCGATCAAGCGAAAGCAAAGCTTTGTCCTTTCACTTTGCGAGGAGATCATTGGCGGCAATATCGATTCCAAGGCACGTTCCCTGATCGACCGGTGCAGCGGCAATATTTACCGCCGCTACAGCAAAGAACAAGGTGAAATGCCTACCCTGAGAAGTCTGTACGAGGAACTGAAAGCACAGCCGGAAGAACTGGGAAAGGAATTGGCACTGGAAATCGAACTGTATGCCACCGGTTCTCTGAACACATTTGCACAAACAACAAATGTGGATACCGAAAACCGGCTGTTATGCTATGACATTCACGAAATGGACGAAGATCTGATGACCGTAGGAATGCTGGTGGTGCTGGACAGCATCATGAACCGCATTTCCCAGAACCGGGAGGACGGTAAAAAGACATTTATCTTTATTGATGAGATCTATCTGCTGTTCCGGCATGAGTACACATTTAAGTTTCTGTCGCAGCTGTGGAAACGTGTACGAAAGTACGGCGGCAGCTGCACTGGTCTGACACAGAATGTAGAGGACGTGCTGCAAACCAGAGAATCCCGTGCATTGATTGCAAACAGTGAAATGCTGGTCATGCTGAATCAATCTGGTACAGACCGTCCGATATTGGCAAATATGCTGAAGATCCCGGAATCTCAGCTGCCATACATCACAGGAGTCAGACCTGGACACGGACTTTTGAAAGTGGGTTCTGCACTGATCCCCTTTGGAAATGAATTCCCGAAGGATACCGAACTGTACCAGATCATTACGACCAATCAGGATGAGATCCAAAAAAGCAAGCAAAAAGGCGGTTCGTAAAAACAAAATACTGGAAAAGGGGTGATACCCATGTAAGAAAAACATACGGAAAGCCGAAAAAAGTTCAAAGGAGGAATGTTATGCGTATCAAACATCGCTGCCTTGCAATTTTGGCAGTAGGGGCTTTGGCAATCAGCACGATCCCAATTCCTACTGCATCCGCAGAATCGTGCTGCGTAACAATGCGGAACATCGGAGAGGATTATGGTGTTTCCAATATCTATGTTCGGAAAACTTCTGATGACTCTCTTTACTGCAAAGACTTAACCGTAAAAGATAATGCTGTAACTTTCACGATCGACCCTGATGAAACCTATCGGGTATTCGTTACCTATTTTAAGAAAGAAAACGATAAACTGATCGGAACTGCATGGCTAAAATACACCATTGCAAATCAAACCGGCACATTGGAATCAGCAGCAACTTGGTATGTCAGCCCAACTGGCTCAGTGACTTCTGGGGATCTGTTATGGCTGTTTGATGCGACAACTGCAGAAAGAATCGCAAGTTGGAAAAGCGATGGAATTCATACAATAATAGATGTGCCATTGGAAGAAAATCATTCGTACTGTGTTCATCCATTTATCTCTGACAATTATGTATCCGATCTTTATTTTTCCGTCAGTAGTTTTGAGTTTTCTCAGGCTCCGGAGATCCTCCATGGTGACGTAAACATGGACGGAAAAGTAGACATTCGTGACGCTGTATTGTTGTCCAAGGCGGCATCAGGAATGGTAACGCTGAATGATTTGGCGGCAACGAATGCGGATTGCAATGCAGACGGCGAATTAGGGATAGATGATGTTATGGTATTGATTCGTTTTCTGGTACATTATATTAATGTACTGCCATCTACAGAATAGAGAAAGGAATGAAAATCATGAAAAAAACAATCATTTGCGTGGCTGCAATTCTGGCAGCCGGAACGATCAGCTGCAACATGGCATTCAGCTGTGTATCAGGCAGCACTGCGTTTTCGCCGATCACCGCATTGGCAGCAGAAGCAGCTACTGGTAATCTGATCGTCAACATCAGCGGTGTCAAGACACTTTCTGGTGTCACGATCACCGTCACCGGAAACGGAAACACTTATACCGCTGTGACCGATGCCAAAGGACAGGCGATCTTCTCCAAACTGCCGGTCAATGATGCCGCCGGAAATACGATCACCTACACCATTCAGGAAACCATTCCGGACGGATACATGGCAGCATCGGCGATGACTACCACCATCAGTGCCGGAGCAACGGTCATTGCATCGATCCCCAACACGGAAAAGACCTACACCATTGCCATTGACTGCAAGGATTATAAGACAGACAGCATCACACCTAGCGGCGATGCGGTACTGAATGGTGGTTCTTATACGGTTTACCATGATAATGTTGCCTATGGTACATATTCCATTGGTGCAGACGGCAAGCTGTGCGAATTTACGCTGCACGGCAAGGAATACGAGGGCAAATGGGAGGTGCAGATGGACACCGCTCCGGTGGGATACTACCTAACCGGCGAAAAGCAGGAACTGGGCTACTATGACGGTGATACTTGGATTGCACTCAACAGCAGTTTCCCCAAGTACACCCACGCCACCATGCACCTGAGCCTGATCCCCATCAGCGGCAGATTTGCCGTTACTGCAAATGCGGACGATCAGATTCGTATCTGGCTAAAGTCCTCCGGCAGCTATGACAAGTGCAAATCATCGGAGCGTGCTACGCTGACTGTGACAGAAAGCGGCAAGGCAGTGCAGACCGATCTGCTGCCATTCGGCACATATGTGGTGGAGAATTTGACGACCGGAGAAACCACAACACAGAAGATCACCAGCTATGGTGCGATCGTTCCGGTGGAATTTCAGAATTCCATTGCACCGGCGGTGACAGCATACAAGATCACATTTACCGCAGACGATGGAAAAGTTCCCACCGGCGGTGTGTACAACGTGCTGGACGAGGACGGTAACCAGGTGTATCGGTTTAGTCCGACCAATGGTGAAGCAGTGATCCCGAATCTGGAGAGCGGAAAGAAGTACACTGTGCAGGAGATCATGGCACCGGATGGATACATTGCGGACAAGGAAACCTATACCTTTACGGTAGATACACAGAAGCTGGTTATTTCCTATCATTTGATTTCCGTTACAACAACGGCTTCCACAACTGTAACTAGCACCACAACGACAACAACAACAACTTCTGATGCAGAAAAACGTTCTATTACCTACGAACTCTACGACCAGACTGAAAAAACACTGCTGTCCAGCGGCGATTATGATACCGGCACAAAAAAAGTGGAACTGCCGTCAGATTGGACACCAGACAGCCGTTACTGGTTAGTTCTGATGGAACGTGTGGTCAACCCGGATGGCATGATCTCCTCTGCAACGAAAGAATACGTCATTTTACATCGTGATGGAACGTGGGAACGGTATCAGGAAAACACTTCCGTTCTGTATGGCGATGTCAATTTGGATGGAAAAGTAGATATTTCCGATGCTGTTCTGCTGAACAAAGCTGCTTCCGGAATGGTAACGCTGAATGATCAGGCGGCAAAGAACGCAGACTGCAATGACAATGGTGAATTAGGAGCAGATGATGCAGTGGTACTGCTGCAATTTCTGGTACACGTTGAAAATTCGCTGCCGGTAAAGAATTGAGGAAAAAGCTATGAAAAAGAAACGCATTTTTGCATCATTTTCGGCGGTGCTGCTTTCCGCAGCAGCACTTCATGCCTTTCCGGTATTCGCTGCCGGAGATACCACAGTACATCTGATCACAAATGGCAGCTTGCCCTATTTTACCGGTGCTGCGGTGGATCTGAGCGACCCAAACAACGATATGTACTTTGTCTTACAGCATACCCGTGGAGATACGTTCCTTAACAGTTTCGGCATTGGGTTTTCTGCTTTTCAAGGAGATGGTTTGACCTTTCCCATTGCAGCCGGCGAAGAAACCGATGACTGGAAACTCTCCTACTATCTGACTGGCTATGAAACACAGTCGGAAGAACTGGACATTACAAAGGCGATCCAAGGAAAAAGCGGACAAGATGTTACGATTGAAGTAGAAACACCAGTACTGATCACCGGAACTGTGACCATTTCCGCTGCACCAGGCGATCATATTTTCATCAAACCGAAAAATGATCTGAATAACACAGATCGCATGAAACATTATCAGGCAGTTACAGGCAACGCAAAAACAGATATAACGGACACCACGTATGGAGCATTGGACTGTGCGGATTTTGTCATGCCGGAGAGCGGCATGACAAAATTACAGCTTGCTTTTGACGATTATGCCGTAGTTGATACAACGACACAAAAAGCCGAAGAATTTCTGGTATCCGAAATGGGAGATGCAAAAAGCATCTCTTTTTCCGAGGAAAATCCCTCTGTTCTGTACGGCGATGTTGATCTGGACGGCAGAATTGATGTTGTGGACGCAGTGCTGCTGAACAAAGCGGCATCTGGTTCGATCACGCTAAATCCGCAGGCACTGAAAAATGCAGACTGTAATGCAGACGGCGAACTGGGAACAGAGGACGCTCTGGTTCTGATGCGGTTTCTGGTGCATCTGACCACGAGTCTGCCGGAGTAAGCTGATGAGATGCGAAAGGTCAGGTGATTCCCATGTAATATATATTTTTTTAAGACCGTATTGGTGAAAAGGAGGAATCGTTGTGGAAAAGGAGAAAAATGAAACAGAGCCAGAAAGAAAATCGGATCGTTCCTTAAAAGGAACTGTGGTTGCATTTATCATTCTGCTGATCTTAGCCATTGCTGCTTTTTTGTGCGAAAAAGTGGGCAATGCTATTTTCACCATATTGATGGTGATCATATCTGTAATTACTTTTTTCGGCACTGTGATTTTAGCGATTTTTTCTGATGTATACTTGCCGGATTTTGCTGTGTTTTTAGAAAAAGATCACTTTTCGCTTTATGGTGAGAAGATACAGATCAATGGATGCGAAGATCTTTGGCAATATGCGAAAAAATCTGCCAAAGCATCTGAAACTAGTGCTGTAAAGTGGTTGTGGCTCACATACAGAGCATACCATAAGCAGAAGAAGGCAGCACAGAAATAAATGGTGTTCTATATTTTATGTATCATGAATTCTAAAATTGCAATCAGAAGTGAAATAATGGATGCCACTGATGAAAGAAATGTGACTACCCACATGACAAACTCTGTTTTTTGATTTTTTGTAGCTGTTGCTTGACGTATACTCTTAAGCAAAGTATAGCAAACATTGACGAAATATCGTATTGAAGTTGTAAAAGCTATTCCAGAAAGAATGGTATAGAGAAGAGTAAGCCAAAAGTCATTTTTGATATATATATTTTTATCGATAATAGAATTGCTATAAGAAAAACTGCGGAGTAAACCAGAAACCTTATAATTTCTTTGAATGCACTTTCGTAATCTTGATGTGCAATTTTTAAGTGAAGTGCAATGCCGCTAAATATTAGAAGTTGTGGAAAAATTATCATGTAGCTATGGTCTTGCTTATGACACAACACGATTGTAAGGATAAGACCAGTCAGAATGAATGAAAGCGATGAGCAAAATTTCCATTTTTTCATTTCAACACCTCCATGTTGATAGAATAGAAAAGGAGTCTTTATCATGTCTTCTCTTACAAAATCAAAAAAAGCAGATTCATCTTCATGTGCGACGAAAAGCCAAAAAGATGAAAGAAACAAGAAAAAGGAAGAGGAATCGAATTCGCTAAAAACCGCCATTTTGGAACTACTTCTTGAAATTATGATATTTTGCTTTGCAAGAATCGCTATCAAAACCCAAAGCGAAAAGATCAAGATTCTAATGATCATTCTTTCCACGATCATTTTTCTCGTTGCAGTGATCTTGTGGATATTTTCTGAAAGAAAGCGATGAGCAAAATTTCCATTTTTCATTTCAGCACCTCCATGTTGATAGAATAGAAAGGAGTCTTTATCGTGTTTTCTCTTACAAAATCAAAAAAAGCAGATCCATCACCGTGTGCAGTGGCGGAAAGCCAAAAAGATGAAAGAAACAAGAAAGGTGTGTTATAATATGATTCTTTTTAACTCTCTTCTTTCTTTTGCTTGTTATTTTGGTGTCGATTTATTTTTATATCGTTCTGATTTTCTGTATGCTTTTGGTTTGTCTCTTCTTTTAGTTTCTCTTCCTTTATTTTTCTTTCTTGTCGATTATATAACCGATCGTATCGTATATCGATAATTACGCATTACTGCGTTATTATACCATGCTTGCAAGCTACATTTTATTTTAGACCTGCAAATAAAAGTCAAGTCCTCAAAAAGTGAATTTACAAATAATTCATAAGTCTAAAAAGGGCATGACAAAAAGACCGCTTCATAGAAAAAATTTTGAAGCAGCCTGATGAGGATATAAAACCGAAAGTTATTGTGAGTTCAGAGCTTGATTTACTTTCGCATAATAGATCCTCAGAAACTTGTTTGCAGCAGCGATCCTGTAAGAGTAATAATGCTTGCCTTCGGAACGCTTTTTGTCAATGAACTGATACACCGGTTCATCTTCGGGCTTGTTAAGAATAAATATCTCAGTTATCTGAAAAAGGACTTTTCTGAGAGCTGCGGAACCACGTTTGGAAATGTGCCTTGAAGCGACATCAAGCTATCCCGACTGATACGGCGGGGCGTCTAGCCTTGCAAAAGCAGTTATGGCACGCCTGTTTCTGAAGCGGCGTGTGTCGCCGATCTCAGCCATGAGCTGAGGTCCATATACCTTTCCTACGCCGTACATTGCCATTACGGTTTCGTATTCGGGCAGCGAAGAAGCAATTCTGTCCATCTCCTTGCGAATGGAAGAAACGGTTTCGAGTATGGTGTCAAGCTGGGTTACAGCCTGTGTTACAAGTAGCTTTATGCTGTCATTCAGTGGAAGAACAGCGATAACAGATCTGGCGTAAGCGTGAATTTCCTCGGCTTTGGAGTCGGTGTAATTATACTTGTTTTTACTGCACCAGCTTTTGTATTTGGCTTTGAAAGAAGATAGATACAGCTTAGCAACACAGTCCTTATGAGGAAATGCTTTTAGAAAATCCACCCACTTTTCATGACCGTCAGACTGTCTTTCGGGAGATGTAAACAGCTTATTGACACCCGGAAAAACAGAATCGGTCAGCGAGATAAGATTGTTTTTTATCATGGTCTGAATTTTGACGGACTGATTGTACTGCCTGTTCAGCAGCTTCAATGTCTTGCGCTGTTCATCGGCAGGAACATATTCTTCGAGTTCAGTCCAGCGGTCTAGAGCATAGGAAGCAAGCTTTAAAGCGTCTTTCTTGTCGGTCTTGACCTTTCTCAAAGAGTTTCCGCCATAGTCATGAACTAAAAGAGCATTGACTACGGAAACAAATATACCGTTGTTATGGAGAAACTGTGCTATGGGTTCAAAATATGTACCGGTGTACTCCATAACAACCTTTGATTCACCCGGCAGTGCTTTTATGAACTCTACAAGCTAGCTAAGGTCACTGTCGTTATGAATAACATCAAAAGGTGAAGCCACCACTTCTCCGAATGGTCTTAGCACTGTAACTGTGCTTTTGCCTTTGGAAACATCGATACCTACTGCGTTCATGTTCATCACTCCTGTTTGAATTTGTAATCGGATACCACGCTTTTTCTCATTACTTATTCAATCTGTTGAGTGACACGAACACACCGATGCGGCGGCTCAACCTGCAAAAACGAACACTGCAATGAAAGCATGGATGACAGTCTAAATTACGGGCGCTTTGTCCCAAGGAGGAATCCGTCATTCCAATCACTGCTTCCATTGTAGCTCAGAAATGAGTGCGTGTAAACCATAGCTGGTTTGTTATGGTTTTAACGACTATATTTATTGTAACAGGAGGAATTACAATGCGAAACAAAAAAGGAATTCTCGTTTTGCTGGCACTCTCGTTGCTCTGTGGCTGCTTTACCGGCTGCAAAAAAGACAAAGAGGACAGCAAAGAAACGAAAGAAACCACACAAACCACTGTGGTAAGCAGTACGGTTTCTGGCACTGCGGCAGAACCGACTGAAACAACATCGATTTCTACATATGCCCCACTCTATCCCCAGGACGGAGATACAACACCATCGTACACCACAAAATCAAAATCAGATGAATCCTCTGTTCGTGTGGAATACAGCAGAAACGCCTTGCAGCCGACGACGATTGACGGGATCGCTGGATATTATGCTCCGGTGGTGGAAATCCCGGTGGACTGCACCAAGATCAATGACAATGCATTTGAAAACAACCCAACCGTGCAGACACTTTCTTTTCAGAATCCCTATACAGAGATCGGAAGCTATGCTTTCAGCAACTGTAGCAGTCTGAGAGATGTAACATTCCCAGAAAAACTACAGACTATTTCAGACAGTGCGTTTCAGGACTGTACCGGAATCAAAGAACTGGAGATCCCGGAAAGTGTAGAAAGCATCGGAAACACTGCCTTTTATGGCTGCACGGGAATGTACAAGCTGACACTGCATGAGGGGTTGAAATCCATTGGCGATACTGCTTTTTACGGTTGCAGCAGTCTGATCAATGTAGTTATTCCAGACGGTGTGACAGAGATCGGAGATTATGCTTTTGGAAATTGCAAAAGCTTGCTGAATATCACTATTCCGGAATCTGTTGTCAAATGCGGACTGTATCCGGCAAGCGGTTCAGCAGATGTACCTGTGGAACAACAGCAAACGATCCAGGTTTTTGTAAAGGAAGGTTCCTGGATCGACCAGAATTTCGATATGGTGTTCCAGGGCATCAAATGCCTGAAGGTGTATCAATGAGGTGAGGAAAATTGTCTGATATTCGGAGAAGAAACACAGAAAACCATGAAATACATCAACATCAGGATTCTGTTCCCACTCAGAAAAAGACGTACATTCTAAAGAAAAAAGAAACGATTACGCAAAGAGGAACTCCTGATACATTTGTACAGCAAAAGATCCGGCAGATGTGCTTAAAACCACAAAAAAGAGATCAGGCAAACGAATCACAGGAGATCCGGGAAACAGATGCAAAAATCGATCATTCCGTAAAACAAGCCAGCCGTACACTCAAAAAAGCGGCACAGAGAAGCAGCAGACGAATCAAAGAAAAAAAGGCAGAAACAGAAAAGCCAGAACAATCCTATTCTTTTCAGCAGTCAACAGAAAAAGAAGAAGCTGTTGTGAAAAGCAGCATGGAGCAGCCGATCAAGACCAGAGAAAATACGATCGGTATCCGTACTTCTACAGAAGAAGCAAAGAAAAATGTCGTTGCAAAAGAATATGCAGCGATCCGCAAAGCAGAAAAAGAAGAAAGTGCCGCAGCGATGCAAGCGAAAAGTCATGCAGCTGCGGAAACGGCAAAAGCAGTCACTGCGGAAGCCAAGAAAAATGCGGTAAAGGAAACTGCACAAAAAACAGCAAAAAAAGCAGCTGCTTCCTCTGCGAAGGAAACCGTGAAAGCAACTGCTTCTGCAAGCGGCGGCGGTTTGGTTTTCATTGTTGGTATGATCCTTTTCATTATCTTCTGTGCTTTGGCTGTGTTTATTTGTGTGATTGGCAGCAGCAATGCCAACGAAGAACAAAATCGGCAAAATGCCAGCAATGGCACTGCTGCTGTTAGTGAAAATGTGCTGCAATACAGTGATTTGATCTCCCAGTACGCCAATGAGAATGGCATTGGCAGATATGTTGCGTTGATCGAAGCCATCATGATGCAGGAATCCGGCGGTGTTGGCACAAATGTGATGCAAGTCAACTTTGGTACGGTGACAACGGCAGAGGATTCCATCCGTATGGGCGTGGGATATGTGAGAACTTGTCTGGAAATGGCACGAGTGACAGATCCCAATGACATGGATCACATCAAAGTAGCCTTACAAGGGTACAATTACGGAACGGGATATATCAGCTGGGTATGGAACAATTATGACGGCGTATATTCCGAGGAAAATGCTCAGGAATATTCCAATATACAGAAAGCCAGTCTGGGATGGAACATCTATGGTGATCCACAGTATGTGCCGCACGTGCTGCGATATTACAGTGTCAGCAGCGGCGATATACAGTTCATCACAGACGGAGCGACGTTCGCATGGCCCGTTCCGGGACATACGAACATCACAAGCACTTATGGCTACCGCTGGGGGACGCTGCACAAGGGCATTGATATTTCCGACGGCGGTATCGAGGGACAGCCAGTCGTTGCTTCCCGTTCCGGTACTGTAACCAGAGCAGACAACGCTTGTCCCCACAATTACCCCAAGAATTCCAGCTGCGGATGCGGCGGTGGATACGGTAACCGAGTGGAGATCTCTCATGGAGATGGTACATCTACCCTATACGGGCATATGCTGAGTATTACAGTGTCTGTCGGACAAACCGTCAATCAAGGTGACATTATCGGTTATGTGGGCTGCACCGGATATTCTACTGGCACACATTTGCATTTTGAGATCAAGCAGGATGGTGTTCAGGTCGATCCGATGCCGTATTTGTGAGGAAGAATCATCAAAACGCATTGACAAAGAAGCAGTGTACTGATATAATGATTACAAATACGCTGCAAAGAAAGTCAGGTGAACGCAATGGAATTATCCCCAGAAGAATATGACCCGGAAACTGGTTTGCCCCTCGATAAAGGTTATCTGGAATGTGATTTGCCGCCATATGTGCAGGAAGCCATTGACCAGATGCAAAAGACATGGGCAAGATTAGATGCCGGAGAAAAATACATGGACTGGGATTGGGACTGGTGCAACTTGCAAAGCAATATCAATAGTGCCGAAGTCAACGGCGAGATCAGTTCTGAACAAGCCTGGTATCTGAGAGAAAAATATTTGAGGATCGAAAGAAGAAGTGATGAGATTCTATGATCGACTTTAACATGATGCTGCAAGCAAGAAAAGAACGAATCTTAGATCATTCTCTGAACTTGCTGCATCAGCAAATCCGAAACCGTAAAAACGGACTATCTCTTTGAATTCAAAAAAATAAGCATATCGAAAACCGCAGGAATATCCCTGCGGTTTTTTGTTACCCCAAAGGAGGATATTTTTTATGAACAATACCATACACACCATAGAGTGGCAAGGAGAAAACGGCATGATCCGTTTAGAAGCAAAGTATCAAGCCAACTTACAAGAAAAGATCAACAACTTAGACGGTGACATTTGTCCCACTGGCAAGCTGGAAATCGTAGAACGTGCAAGTCTGACTGCATATTTTAATGATAAGCGATTAGATGACAGCTGGAATCCGGTTTCTTGGAAGGTCATGGAAGCCTCTGTGCCGGGAGTGTATCAGATCCGTGGCATTTCCAAAATCGGCATTCGAGCAGAAATGCTGGAAAAAGTACAGCAATTTCTCGACGATGCCATTGCCGATGGCACACCGGTTTCCGTTCGGGCGTTTCGGCTTGACCATCAGCTCAAACAAGTCAAATGCGATCTGACATCTCACAAGAATACACTGCAAAAAATTGATATGCAGAAGGGTCTTCCCACCCGTCAGGAAGCACGCCGCCGTATGAAAGCATACAATGATCTGTACAATGAGGGCGGCGAGGGATATGTTCCTCGTATCTATTCTGCCGAAGAACGTGAATACACCGTAGATCAGATCGCTGTATGCCAGGAGAAAATCAAAGATCTGACTGCTCAGAAACAGCAGCTTTTGTTTGACCACGCCACAGAATACTGTATTTATCAGATCAAAGAGAACGAAGCATATCATGGGATCCGTTTTTTCAGCAGTGCTGATCAGGAAAAAATGGGTGTCACCCTACATCTCGGTGATTATGACATGGTGTATCGTGGAAATATGACAGAGATCAGCGGAACAGACAAACTGGATGCCATTTTTGCAAAGTGCAATCAAGACATTCCGGCAGGATATATGGGACATTCTCTCAGTGTCAGTGACGTGATCGTGCTGAAAAACGGGATCGCTGTCACAGCTTTTTCTGTTGAACCGCTTGGATTTCAAGAGAAACCGAATCTGGAAGCAGAATTGTTCCAGAACGCTCAAAGAGCATTCTGCCAGCACCGGCGAAATCAGGGCATTACAAGATAAAGGAGGAACATTGTGGAGAATTGGTATCGAGATGACAACAACGGCATTCGCATCGGAAAAGACAAGGAATTTCTAAGAGTGCTTTGCGGAGCATCGGAAAAAACATATGCAGATACTCTGCCAAACCGCATCAAAGTGCTGCGGGAGATTCAGCGTATCCAAGGAAAAGAAACACTGGCAATTCAGGCATTGCTCCATGAAACGGAAGAAATGATACACGCCGAAGAAGATATGCAGGAGGGATTCTGCATCGAAGATCCCGATCAATATGAATCTGGGAGAAGTGCCTACCAAGCAGCAGAGCAGCGATTTCAGGAAATCGCAGATGATTTGCAGCAGCTGACACCTGAAACAGACGCATATACCTTTTGTCAAGTGATCTTGTCTGTAAATGGGATCGAACAAATGTGTTTCTTTTCAGAGAAAATGCAGCTGGAGAGCATCAAAGAATCCGCAGAATTTCAGGCGTTTCGGGAAAATGTCAGCACACCGCAACAGCTGAATGACACGGTTCAGATCAAAATCCGGACGTGCAGTTATGGGCAAGGGTTTGCAACTACACCATGTGCCAAAGAACTGGCGGATCTACAGCAGCACTGGCAGCAGATCCAGCCGAAGATCTGCTGTATTGCAGAAGAAAATGTTGTCACTCCTCTCTGGATCGGCGTGAGCGAGGTATTGCAGTCATATCTGGAAATGGGAAAATTTCTTGCGAAGCACCATTGGACACAGGAAACTCCAGGACAGGCAAAGCTGCGGCTTGCACCGGAAAAAGCCGGAAAACTGCATACCGCAGTCCGGCAGATCAAACTTCGAACTGGCACATGGCAGCCACCGCAAGAAGCAGTGGCAGCGATGAACCAACAAGGTATTGCAATATATCCCACGCAGATCGAACTTGTCAGAGTGGAATGCAGAGATCCAGCCGGAAAGACCAAACTGGTGGATTTGGATATGGAGAAATACGCCTTGCTGTACCAGAGAACAGAAAAACTGTTGCAGCAAGCCAGAAGAAAACGAACACTGGGACTGTGATGTACCAAATTGACACCGAAACAGAATTGTGATAAAATAGTTAGGAACAAATATAGCACTTCACAACAGAAAGAGAAAATCAAAAAATGAAAAGAAACAAAACATTTTTTTATGGCAGCTTGATCGCACTTGCAGCTGGATTGCTGATTTTTCCAAATCATACTTTTGCAGAAGAACAGGCATCACCTCTGATCGCAACAGGAACAACTGTAATTGCAACGGATACTACACAGGTGCAACCGGAATATTCCGGCTGGCAAAATATTGACGGGCGGAGATATTACTTTAGCCCAGAAACGCATCAAAAAGTGACAGGAGAACAAGAAATCGACCATGTTTTCTACTTGTTTGACTGGAATGGTGTGCAAAAAACGGGCTGGCGGACGGTAAATGGCAAAAGAGTATATTTTGATCCGGAAACTGGTACGATGCAGACTGGTTGGATCTCTGTGTACGATAACCGATATTATGCAGACGCAGACGGCAAAGAAACTGGTGAGATCCAGGTAAACGGCACTCGTTATCTGTTGGACAATGAAACCGGAGAACAGCACACTGGCTTCTGCACCTTTTCTGATGGAACCATTTCCTATTATGCGGAAGATGGAACGATTCAAAATGGCTGGATCGACAGCCGGTATGGAAGAAGCTTTAGCAAAAACGGCATTTTGCAGACAGGCTGGCAGACGATCGACGGGAAAAGATTTTATTTTACGGAAAAAGGGCTTGCCCAGACTGGTTGGAAACAGCTGGACAATAACAGATATTTCTTCAAGTCCAACGGTGAAATGCAAACTGGCTGGTTGTGCCTTGATAAGACCTACTATTATTTCACAAAAGACGGAAAAAACGTCAACGGCTGGCAGAATATTGACGGGAAACGGTATTATTTTGTTTCCGGCACAGCTTTGATGGGCTGGCAGACACTCGCCGGAGAAACTTATTATTTCACTCGCAATGGCATTACAACCGGTGATGCAGTAATAGACGGAAAGACATATCACTTTGGACAAACCGGCTGCATGACACCGCAGACGATTGCTTGGCAACAAGCAGATGGTGCAGAACAGCAACGCAGCAAATACCTGATCGGTATTCGCCGGTGGGACAATTATATCTGGACAGTTTGCGGCGAGAACGACCAGACGATCGCCAATTCAGCGTGCGGTATCTTTTCCGTGATCAACTCGGTGTATTACAAGAAAAATGTGTTTCTTGATCCGATCACGATTGCAGATTGGGCAAAAACCAACGGCTATCGTACCGCACACGCCGGTGTCGATGTACGTTTCTTTCCGGCATACTTAAAAACATTCGGAAAAAACTATGGCGTTCAGTATGCTGGACAGTTATACAGCGTAGATGCTGCATTGCAGCACGTCCGAAACGGTGGAACGATCTGTGCCAATATTCCGGGACACTGGATCTCCGTTGTGGACTATGATCAGAAAACCGGAAAATATCTGCTTCTGGATTCCGCAGCATCCTACCCAAGAACCAAAACGATCCAGTGGCAGTCCACTGGTGTAGCATGGGTAAGTGCAAGTGAATTTACGCAAAACTCGGCATATCGTTTCTTTGTAGGCGGACGCAGAGTTTACGCTCTCACATATGGAAAATAGAAAGGAATGCCATGAACAAAAAAGAATTATCAGAACTAAAAAAACACTTTTCCGCAGCCAGCGACCGATTTGCCATGAACCGTGTCGCTACTGCATTTGTCGATGTGGAGCGAAATATCCACAACATCCAGATACGACCCTATCACAGCATTCCGGCAGAGGAAAATGAATGCCTGATGGCAACACTGAAACGTGTTCTCTCCGGCACACTGGGAAAAGGACTGATCGAATATGAGTTCCCGCAGGAAACCTATGAAGAAGGCGGCAGTCAGCACATTCTCTATGGAGCATTGCAGTCCAAACTGGAAAATGAAGATAATGTGTCACTTTTAATGCACCAGATCGCCGACAATCTGGACTATCCCTCCACGTATGCCATTCTGATCGGTCAGTGCAATTACACAGTCTTTCAAAAATCCGCAGACGAAGCAGAAAATCCTTACGACACCTATGAATATCCGTTTCTGATCGCAGCCATTTGTCCGGTGGAAACACGGGTAGACGGACTGGTATACAATGAAACGGAAGAAGCCATTGAGCGGAAAACGAATTGCGACCATGTTGTCGCAGAGATCCCCTTTGACGGATTCCTCTACCCTACGTTTACCGGCAGAGGTCCGGACGTAAATCATGTGCTGTATTCCGCTCGTAAACCGAAAAAAGTCAATATCAGCATGATAGAAGATGTGCTGGGATGTGTATTTACACTGACCGCACAGGAGCAAAAGGAAACATTCCAGACACTCTTGCAGGAAATCGTAAAAGACGAACTCAGCTATCCGGTAATTACCAGCATCAATGAAAAACTCAAGGATATTGCCGCAGAATATGCCAATGAGCCAGATCTTCCGGTCATCGATGACATTCACGTGCGGGACATTCTGCTGGATTCCGGTGTCAGTCAGGAACGTGCGGAAGCCATGCAGCAGGCATACAAGGAAGCCACACAGGATAAGCCCATCACAGTCAACAATCTGATCGAAAGCAAGACGACCATTGCTCTGGACGGTGTGACACTGCAAATTGCCAGTGATGCAGAGGGCAAAGTGCGTACCCAGAACACCAACGGCAGACGGTATCTGCTGATTGATCTGGACAGTCCGGAAGTACAGATCAATGGACTGATGGCAAGAGTTCCGGAACAGAAAGGAGAAAATGAGAATGCAGGATAAATACCACCTGACATTGGAACAGAATCTGTATCTGGCAAAGCGAAATCTGATCGACAGCATCTGGAAAAGTGCAAAAATTGAAGGAATCAATGTGACTTTTCCGCAGACATATGCTATTGTTGAAAAGGCAGCTGTGCAGAATGTTTCCGTGGAGGATATTCTAAAAATCACAAACCTGAAACACGCATGGCAGATCCTGATCCAGGAACCAGAAGCACCATTGACTTTAGAGTGGCTTTGCAAAGTACATGGTGAAGTGGCAAAGGATGAAGCATTGGAATGGGGAAAATTGCGAACCGGAGAAATTGGTGTTGGAGGAACGGACTATGTGCCGCCAATTCCCAACGCAGATGCTGTTCGTGCTTTTTTGCAGCAAATGGAGCAAGTTCCTTCACCTACGGAACGAGCAGTTGAAACCATGTTCCGGCTCATCAAGCAGCAAATTTTCTGGGACGGCAATAAGCGTACTGCAATGCTTGCTGCTAACCACATCATGATCGCAAATGGCTGCGGATTGATTTTAGTGCCGGAAAAAGAAATCGAAACATTCCAGACCGTTTTACTGGACTATTACAATCATGATACACTGGACAATGCAAAACAGTTTATTTACAGTACCTGTATCAAGGGAATTGATTTTCCGGAGAGAAAACGAACACAAGGCATTTCTCTCTAAAGCAGAAAGGAGCCAATACTATGCAGGATAAATTCTCAATGCCGCAGGAGTACAACATTTCATTTGCCAAGCGAATGCTGGTGGATTCCATTTACAAAAGTGCCAATCTGGAAGGCATTGCAGTAACATTTGCCCAGACAAATGACATCTTAAACAACGTAAATGTTGGCAGTCTAAAACCAAATGAAATTCGCAAAGTTTGTGATATGCGTGACGGATGGGAATATGTGATCCAGCATATCAACGAACCGTTGCATCTGGGATTTCTGGAAGATATTCACGCACTGATTGCGAAGGCAGATGTGGAATACTGGGAACTGGGTGTGCCACGTTTCAGCGACGTGGGAATCAGCGGAACAACATGGCGACCAGAACTGCCAAATGTAGAAAAGCTGCACAATGAATTGCAGGAATTACTGACCATTGAAAATGTAACAGACAGAGCGATTTCTGTGATGCTTTGGACGATGCGAAGTCAGATTTTTCAAGATGGAAACAAGCGTGTTGCATCGCTGACTGCCAACAAAATTATGATCGAAAACGGAAAAGGCATTATTTCCATTCCGGTAGAATTAGATGGTACATTTAAGACCATGCTGGTACAATACTATGAAACCAACCAGATGCAGCCCTTGAAAGAGTGGGTATATGAGCATTGTGTAGATGGTGTGCAGGTGGACGCACGACAGGTAGAAGAAGCAAAAAAACGTGCTTTACACCGCAGAAACCGAGGTATGGAACTATAAGTGCAGAAAGGAACTCAGACAATGACTTATCCAGATAATCCGATCACAGTCGGTCAAACCCTACAGCGTGCCATTGACCGCATCATGCAGCAGCCAAAAACAGCAGACAATATTTACGACGATTCCGCTTTTCGGCAGTTTTTGCTGACTGCCGGTGCAAACGAAGAGCAGTCGCTGGTCAATCAGCTGCTGATCTATGAGCAAGCACCGGAAACGGCAGTCTACATTACCGAAGAAGAACTGCATCAGGAAAACTGGCAGGCAAAACCGGAAAGCAAGGCATTCTGGCTGCTGACGGTACAGACCAAACACGACAACAGCTATATGAAACTGGAACGTGCCTGGGCAAGAAATGACGTGCTGGGACTAGGTGTTGTTGTGCAGCGGAAATGGCGGCTGCACCCGCACTTTGAATTGCAGGAAGTGGAAATGCTGCGGAAATCTTATGGCAGCATCACTGCGGAAACGCTGCCCCTTGCCCTGAAACAAGCCGCAGAAACTGAAGTGCGGAATGGAATGCGGGCGGAGGAATGGTACGATCAGTTCCGAGAATGCACCGGCAGAGTATCTGTAGAAGAAATGCGTTCCCGTATCATGCCCACAGACGATATTCCCTTTGAGAGCGATACAAAGATCGAAGCGGAAACGGCATGGCTGGAAAAGATTTTGGTCAATGCCGTATGGCTGGAACTTCTCAGCCGCTGTGAGATCCGGTTCAATTCCTATGTGCCAGCTGGCACATTGCAGCTTCAGCCATACTGCACCAATGAGGACGTTTTGTTTTTTCTGTTGACCAAGATCCACCGCATGACGGACAGTGTGTTCAGCGTGTTTTACGGAAAAATTCTCCCGAAATATGATGATCTGCTGAGTTTCGAGCAAAAATTCCACATTGCGGAGCCGCAGCACGAAGCACTGCCCATGATGACCATGGAAGATGAAACCACTTGCCCGGCAATGATCCTGCCGGACAGTGAAAATGAGATCGGTGGCTATGCCCTGCAACGAATCGAATATCTGGAGGACTACGAACCGGAAACTTACCTTAGTTATCTTTCCGGAGATATGCTGATCTCCCATGCCATGGACATCGCAGAAAGAGCAATGGAACGCAGCTGCGACATTGTACAGAAAGCGACAGACGGCATTTTTGAAGAAAAAGAACTGGAAAAAGCCATTGATGCGGTCAGCGATGATGCTTACCGCACCGTTTATCAGGAAATCATCACATCTTAAATTTCCAACAACAGAATACCGCAGAAAAAGCGAAATCACGATTGTGGTTTCGCTTTTTTGGATTTTCTCTTGCAAAAAGAGAGAATCTCATATATAATAGTAGAAAGGAAGAATGCAAGTTATGGCAACGATGCGAGAAGTCCAGAGCAACTGGACAGAGATCACCAACCGCCTACTGCACGACAAGGGAGAAATGCTGCAATTTCTGCGTTTCTCCGCAAACCTGTACAAACTGCCCTTTTCCAATGCGGCACTGGTGTACCGGGATAACCCCAATCTCATGTACATCGCCAGTGCGTCCCAGTGGAATCAGAGCGGACGCTATGTCAGATCCGGAGAGCATGGCATCACTGTATTTGACGAAACGCCCAGCAAAAATGCACTGCTGTTTCTGTTTGACATATCTCAGACCGACGATCCGGAAACACCAGTCACATGGCGGCTGACTGCCGCAGAAGAACCGGCGATCCGGCATATGCTGGGAACAGAACACCATGCAAGCTATGCAACTGCTGCGGAACTGTGCAGCGGAGCCGTGGAGCATTATCTTCAGCACCCCAGAATTCAGGCGGAAATCCAATCCCACATGAATGCAATGGGGCTGGATGATGCCCGGCGAGAGCAGTATGTGACATCACTCCGGGAAGCAGCGAACTATGTAACCGCACTCCGGATGCAGCGGAACAGCGATATTACCTGGACTGTTCCCGAACCAAATCTGGACGCAATGGACTTTTTCCGGGATAATCAGAATCTGATTCGGTTTTGCCGAATTGTCAATTTCACATACCGGTATGCTCTCGGTGAAATGAAAGAAGCTATCAAAGAAAATACGATTCAGACGGAGGTGCAAAATGAACTACGAACAACTGAACGACTTCAAAAAAATGTTGAAACGAGAAGCCAACGAGGATATGTTGGATCTGATCATGAACGAGGACAGTCTTCTGATGGACATCGATTGGATGCGGATCGGATTTCGGGAGAATCTGGGCAGATACGGGAAAATCTGGTGGGAATGGATGCAACAGAATCATCCGGAACAGCTGATATTCTCTCTGAAGAACGACTATTATCTGGTACTGCATCACGAGATCAATCTGAGAGCGGAGGTAGAATACCGGGAACTGTTCACCAGATACATGATCGAGCAGAAAACAGGAACGTACTCGGAGCAGAGCGAGAAAGCCAGCCGGAAAGCCGAGGAACAGGTATTGCAGCAGATCGTATACCGGATTCCACCGGAACTGGACATCATCAATCACTGCAAGACACCGGAGGACTTTCGGAAACTGCCGGAACTGCTGCACTATTAAATGAAGAAATCAAAGAAGCGGAAACAGAAGCGACATCTGTTTCCGCTTTTGCATTAGAAGTTGATCAGGCACTTGCCGGAGCATTGTCCCAGTACAATGCCTTGAAGGTGTGCGATACACCGGAAATTCTGATTCAGGCAGGCTGCCAGCCGCTGCCTATGCTGTATACCCAAAAGCACTTGCGTGATGCAGTTCACCCCAAGGGCAAAAACAGTCATTGGCATGGTCTGTCTGTGGAACAAGTCAAGCAGCTGCCGGAACTCATGCAGGAACCGGTCATGCTGTTTGATTCCATTTCGCCACACAACCAGAGAAATATGCTTGTTGCACTGCTGGCAGTAGATCAGGAAAGTATGCCGATCATCGTCAGCCTGCAAGCCAACGGTACCGGCACATATGACCTGGAGAAAGTCCCCACCAATTTCATTACCAGTGTGTACGGCAGAGTAAACTTTGCACAGTATCTGGAGCGTGTCACAGATGCGAATGCTCTCCTATACTGGAACGAAAAAAAGAGCCAAGAGCTTTTCAGGGTGTTAGGGCTACCATTGCCCCAATGCCTGGAACGCTTTGACTCTGACATCATTATACACCAAAGTACCAATATTGTCAATTCTGCTTCGGAAAAAGAAGCAAAAGTTGAAACAGTTTCGGAAAACACACAGCAGTTGTCCCTGTTTTCCGAACCGGTTCCGGAAATGAATCTGTTGGGCATGGTTGGAACGACTGCCTATTACACCTATCCGAACCAATTGACACGGGACAGCTTATCCCAGATTCAGCAGCAGTCAAAAGCATATGTGATTGCTGCACCGTCCTGCATTCTCAGTACAGATTTTATGCTGGAACACAACATCTATTTTATCAAAATAGGTCGTGACATTGGAATGGATCAGCTGCAAAGCGGCGATGCAATCACCATCATGACACAGTGCATGGAAAAACAGCAGCAGCTGGTGGAAATACCTGCGGAAACCGCAGAATTTATGTGGCGGGATTTCCATGCTTCTGTCTTCATCAAGGGGAATCTGCTGCCGGAATATGATGCAGCATCTGACGGCATGGAGAGCATTGCTGCGGAGATTCGGGAAAGCAGTAATATCACCGTATCACAGTTTGATCTGGAACTGTATCAGAGCATTGCAGTAATGCAGGAAGCCCCCGCTGTATCAGAAAACGACAGTTTGACAGAAATTGCAGAAGCAATCCGAGCAGATCTGGAATTGATCTGCCGGGAATATGAGATACCAGTTACCCTGAAAAACATTGTGGTATACGGCAGCCGGAGCAAAGGCTATGAACACGAGGATTCTGATCTGGATATTCTGGTGGAATACGAGGGAGATTTTCGGGAAGATGAACTGTTTGCCCTGTTCCACGACAGTGAAGAACCGCTGCAATATCATGGTATTCCGGTAGATGTCAATCCCATTCGTGCAGAGGAAAGCGGCACAATCGAAACATATTTGCCGGCAGCAGATGCGTTTCTGGAGCATCAGCACATGATTCAGACAGCATTTGCACAGGTACGGTCCCAATTCAATTTAACCGCATCCCAGCAGAAGTTTTCCCGACATCTGGAGAAATTTGCGATTTTGGAACAGCTGGATTCCGATCTGATCTCCGCAGCCTTTGAACGCTCTCACAATTTCCGCCGCATATACGGCAGTGTGCAGCTGCTAAGCAAACGGATATTTGCCGGCAGGCTCAATCGTTTTTCCGAAGCCCTGCAAAACGCCATTGACCAGCAAAAGCCACAGCAGGAGATCCCTCTGACCGATGAGGAAAAGGCATTTTTGCAGGAGGATCTGGCAGCGAATCTGGCAAAGGCTCCGCTTGCCTGGGATGAGATCGAGAGCCTCGGCTATGTCTTTTTTGAGGATGGCTATCTGGACAAATTTCCTCCCAGTGAAAAAAGCATCTACGGCAACGGTCTGACTGAGCCGGAACTCTACGCTCTTGCCAGACGAATGCAGCAAGGCGAAGATATACGAAAGGAACTGGCAGTCGCTCTGCTTGGCATACAGCGAGGATTTGAACGGCAAAACGACAAGCCGTTTTCTGCGACATTTGGCGAAACGGAATTGACTGCGGTCTATGGCAATGCACGGAAAACGATTTCCTATGAATCCGTGGGAGATGCCATTCTTTCTCTTGCTGAAAGCGAGTATCAGGATATTGTACAGAGACGTACCATAGACGATTTGCGGCACAGACTTCCTACACTGACATCTGATGCGGCGGCAGAACATTTGATACAGGCTTTTTATGATGCAAAAATGGCAGACTGGCAGGGCGATCCCGTTAAGGAAAACCGCATGAAAAAGGCTCTCTATGCCATTCTGGAAGATGAGGAGCAAACGGAAAAAGCTTTTGCTTCCATTGCAGATATGAAGTATAATTACAAGGTTTTGCCGGAAAAAGAAACGGTGTCCGATTCTGTGACCATGGTATGGAACAAGGAATGGTTTACAGAGAGCAGCCTGTTTTCGGACTTTATCGAAGCCAATCCAGATGCCAGCTTTGCCCTGACCAATGCGGTACTGGAATTTTTGGACGAAAAGCAGCATACAGAACGCAGTAATCCGAAGCTTCATGCCGGTTGGTATAAGAAAACAAACTTCACGATTTCCGGTACACTGGACGGCGAAGAATTCCACTATGAAGGCAGATTCGACATTGGCGACGGAAAAGGCACAGGCGGCGGCAGTCTGATCGACCACATTCGGGACTTCAATCAGGGTGTTCTGGATGCCCAACGGTTTCCCTACAATGATGCAGAGCATCAGGAAACTGCCAGAGAAACACTGGATGTACTTGTGCCGTTTCTGGAAGCCCACGCCCAGTTAACACCGGAGGAAACACAGATTCTGGAGGAATTCAAGGCAAAAAATCCGATCCGGACAGCGGAAACCTTGCAGGAAATCGCAGCGGAAAAACCGGCAGCATCACCGCTTGGTCTGGAAGTCGGCGATGTGATCCGTTATGACGGAAAACGCCGTGAGATCGAGGAGATTGATGACCGGCACATCACCATGAAAGATCTGGATGCACCGGATTTTGGCGGCGTGATTTTGGGGCAATCTGACGAACTGGTCTATGACGGCTGGCAGCAGGATATGTTGACAAAGGGATTTGAGATCCTCTACCGTGTATCACAGAAAGCAGAACTGCAAAGTAATGTGCGGGAGTGGTATCTCCATACATTTCCCACAGACGACCTCGGAAAAGATATTGCAGCAGATGTTGCTTTTTCCGATTTGTACGGAAGAAAATCCACAGAGATCTACGAGATCCTCGGCATAGAGGATTCTGTGATCCGTGAGCGTGTGGAAGATCAGCTGCGAGAGATCACAAGCCCGACAGAGAAAATCGAGATCCCCGTTGTCAAGAATCTGGCTCAACTCAAAAGAACTGTCAAAGCTGGCATGGAATTTGAGATTACTGACCACACCCGTCCGGAATACGTCGGAGAAAAAAGAATCATTACCGGTGTTTCTACCGTTGATTTTACTTCTCGTAAGCTTGACGAAACCGGAGAGCCATACGGCAAAGACATTCACATGGACTTTGGCAAGGCGAAGAACTGGAATTTTGACGAAAATGAACTGACTGCCTACCTGGAAGACGGCAGCTTGCTGATGCAGTTTCACTTTGTGGAACCGGGAATGCTTACAGAGAAAAGCAGAGATCCGGAACTTGACAAGGCGATCAATTACATCAACGACTTTTGTATGGACGAATACAGTTCCGAATCAGATCTCTCAGACCTTTCCAACATCTTCATCGCCTACACCACAGATGAAGATACTGATATGGAAATTCAGGTGACGGCAGATTTGGAGCAATTCCGGATGCTGTATGCCTATGGAAATTCCATTGTCCGGACAGAACAGTACGAATCTCTGGAAGAAATGAACCGGAATGTGCTGTCGGTTCTGGATTTTAATGATCTGGTCACTCTGTCAGACGATGAAAAGGAATCCGTCCACACCGAGCCGCTTTCCAGAGAAGCAGCATTGCAGCTGGAACTCATGCGAGGAACGGGCTTTGTGGGCGGAAAATTCCGTGTTTCCAAATATTATGCCGATCGCCAGCCAAACCAAAAGGAATTTGCCGTATTTCTGAAAGATGAATACGGCATCGGCGGTCACAGCGGAATCACACCGATCTACATGGCGAACCATGGTGCGTCCGGCATAGAGATCGAACTCGAAACCCATGAGAAATACACTTACAAGTGGAACGAAGTCGCAAAAGAAACCGCTGCCTTGCTGGATGCAGGCACGTACATTACTTCAAAGGACATCCAACAGCACATTCGTGATGCCAAGGACACCATTGAACATTTTGATCCGGTGTACAACACACAGGCTTCTCTGGAACAGGCAAAAGCCGCTCTCCGGCAATACGAGCCGGAAGCTTTGGCAGAAGAAGCTGCTGCATCGGAAAAAAAGCCGGAAACCGTAACGGAAAGTGATGTTGCTGTTGGCGACCGATTCCGCAATCTGACTACCGGAGAGATCTGTGAAGTGGTCGGTCTGACCGGAGCATTGCCGTGGATCACAAGCGATTGCACTGTTTCCAGAACAAGCGGCAGCTTTGTGGTTACGGAAAACATCTCCTATGAGAAATTGCTGGATACCACTCTGTTTGAAAAGGCAGAACCGCAGACAGAAGTTTTGGAACAGGCAGAAGAACCTGTTTTTTCCGAAGAACAGCCGGAAAGCAATGCCGAACTGCCGCAGAATTACCGCATCACCTCAGATACACTGGGCATTGGACTGCCCAAAGAACGAATCGAAGCCAATCTGCTGGCGATCCGCACATTGCAGGAACTGGAAGCAGAACAGCGACCGGCAACAGAAGCAGAACAAGAGATACTGGCGGAATATGTGGGCTGGGGCGGTCTGAAACAAGTCTTTGAAACCTCCTCCAGTTACTATGACGAGGTGAAAGAACTGCTGTCCCCGGAAGAATATGCGGCTGCGAGAGAATCTACCCTGACGGCTTTCTATACGCCGCCTGCTGTGATTCGTGCAGTGTATCAGGAATTGGAACGGATCGGCATCACTTCCGGCGAGATTCTGGAACCGTCCTGCGGCATCGGGACATTTCTGGGACTTTGCCCGGAGAGTATGCAAAACTGTCATTTTTCCGGTGTGGAACTGGACAGCATCTCCGGCAGAATTGCACAGCAGCTGTATCCCCAGTCTGCAATTCAGGTCAACGGTTTTGAAAAGACCCATTTTCAGGACAATGCGTTTGTTGCCGCCGTGGGAAATGTTCCCTTCGGCGATTTTTCAGTATACGATGCCGCATACGACAGCCATCATTTTCTGATCCACGATTACTTTTTCGCCAAAACGCTGGACAAGGTATGCCCCGGCGGCATTGTTACACTGATCACCTCCAAAGGAACTATGGACAAGGAAAACGCATCTGTCCGACAGTATCTGGCAGAACGTGCAGAACTGCTGGGAGCAATTCGTCTGCCCAACACTACATTTAAGTATGCCGCCGGCACCGAAGTCACCTCAGACATTCTGTTTCTACGGAAGCGAACAGAGCCAATGACAGAACAGCCGGAATGGGTGCAGCTGAAACCAGATGCCAACGGCATCCGCATCAACGCATATTTTGCCGATCACCCGGAAATGATTCTGGGCGAAATGCAGATGACCAGCGGCAGATTTGGTGTAGAAAGCACTTGTGCAGACACGCTGCGGAATCCGCTGAGCATGGAACTGGAACGTGCCGTGAACCAGCTGCCCGTACCGCCTGTGCCTGTCCCTGTGACAGAATCGGTGGAAATACCGTTTGTTTCAGCGGAAAATGTGCGGAACTATTCCTATGCCGTTATGGACGGCAAGCTGTATTACAAAAAGGACGGCATCATGCTGCCGTTTTCGCCGGAACTGACCAATCTCACCAAGGCAGAACAAAAAAGCACAACAGATGCAGAAGCCAGAATTCGTGCTGCACTGCCGATTCGGGATTGTCTGCGGGATCTGGTAACTTTGCAGCTGAACGGTGCGGAAGATACGGAAGTCCGCAGCAAGCAGCAGGAAATGGAGCAGTATTACGACCAGTTTGTGCAGCAGTACGACAGATTGACAGAAAAGAAAAACCGCAGGATTCTGGAAGTAGATACCGGTTACACGCTGCTGTCTGCACTGGAAAAAGTAGATGAAAAAGGCAAATTTGTAGAAAAAACTGACCTGTTCACGAAACGGACGATTCGCCAGAAGTATCAGATCACCAGTGCAGACACTGCACAGGATGCTCTGACCTACAGCATGAATGAAAACGCCTGCGTGGACATGGCATATATGCAGAATCTGACCGGAAAAACAGAAGAAGAATTGTACATGGAATTGCAGGGACTGATTTTCCGCAACCCGTCCTATGATGCTGCGGATCCGGATTCCCATGCGTACTTGCCGGCAGATGAGTATCTCTCCGGAAATGTACGGAAAAAGCTGACCATTGCAGAAGATGCCGCCAGAACGGATGCCGGATATGCCATTAATGTAGAACGATTACAGGCAGTGCAGCCCCAGTGGCTGGAAGCTGCCGACATCTTTGTACGTCTGGGAACCACATGGATTCCCACAGAGTACTACGAGCAGTTCGCCAAGGAAACCTTTGAAATCTCTTTCTGGAATCGGAATTTCCATGTGGAATTTGATGCTTTTTCCGGTTCCTATCGTGTCAGCGGACGGAGTACAGAAAAAGCCAATATCTCCATCAATGAGATCTACGGCACAAAACGTATGAACGCACTGGTACTGCTGGATACTCTGCTGAATTCCCGCCGTGTGGAAGTGGTAGACTACTACGAAGATCCCGACGGAAAAAAACGGCGGGTAGTCAACAAAGAACAAACCGAAGCGGCACAGATCAAGGCAGATGCCATCAAGGAACGCTTCTCTGAATGGATCTGGGAAGATCCAGACCGTCGGGAAACGCTCTGTCAGATCTACAATCAGACCCTCAACTGCATTCGTCCACGGGAATATGACGGCAGCATTTTACAGCTGCCAGGCATGAATCCGGATATTACTCTGCGACCGCATCAGAAAAATGCGGTTGCCAGAATCTTGTTTGGCAAAAACACGCTGCTGGCTCATGCGGTCGGGGCTGGGAAGACCTTTGAGATGATCGCTGCGGCACAGGAACTGAAACGGCTGGGACTTTGCCGAAAAAGTCTGGTCGTTGTTCCCAATCACCTGACAGAGCAGTTTGCATTGGATTACATCAAACTCTATCCCTCTGCCAATATCCTTGTGGCGACACAGGCGACTTTTGAGCAAGACAAGCGAAAAGAGTTCTTCACCAAGGCAATGCTGGGCGATTATGATGCCATTATTATGGGACACAGCCAGTTTACCATGATCCCTGTATCACCGGAACGGGAACGGGCGTTGCTCTGGCAGCAGGAAGATGAGATCACCAGAGGGATCGAGGAACTGAACAACTCCGGAAACGGACGCAGTTTCACCGTCAAGCAAATGGAGGCATCTCGGAAAAAGATCAAAAAGAAGCTGGAATCTTTGCAGGACAAAAAGCGAGATGATGATACGGTCTATTTCGAAGAACTGGGCATAGATCATCTGTTTTTGGACGAAGCCCATATGTTCAAGAATCTGGAGATCTTCACAAAAATGCAGAATGTGGGCATTTCCAGTGGTTCTTCCCGTGCATCAGACCTATATATGAAAGTACAGTATCTGGACGAGATCACCCACGGAAAAGGCTGCACTTTTGCCACCGGCACGCCAATCTCCAACAGTATTGCAGAAGCTTACACCTTTCAGAAATATCTCCAGCACGACACCTTGACCGAAATGGGTATGATCCACTTTGACTGCTGGGCTGGTAACTTCCTGGAAGCGGTCACTGCCGGTGAAGTCGCTCCGGAGGGCGGCAGATACCGTGTCAAGACCAGATTTTCCAAATTTCATAACTTGCCGGAACTGACCAACTTATTCCGGGAGATCGCAGACATTCAGACCGCAGATATGCTAAATCTGGACGTACCAAAAGCCGTTTTTCACACCGAAGTGCTGCCATCTTCCGAGATCCAGAAGCAGTTTATGCAATCCTTTATGGAACGTGCGGACAGAGTTCACGGCGGCGGTGTGGACAGTTCTGTAGACAATATGCTGTCCATTACCAACGACGGCAGAAGTCTGGCTCTGGATCAGCGACTGCTGAACCATAACTTGCCGGAATCGGAACACAGCAAGGCGATGGCGTGTGCCAAAAATGTATACCGTATCTGGCAGGAAACCAGCGAGCAGCGGTCTGCACAGCTGATCTTCTCAGATCTGTCCACACCGGACAAATCCAAGAGCAGCAAAGAATTTACCAACATCTATGACAGCATCAAAAACCATCTGATCGACATGGGTATCCCAGCGGAAGAAATCGCATATATCCACGAAGCAAGCACCAACAAGCAGAAAGAAGCCCTCTTTGAAAAGATACGAAAAGGAAAAGTGCGTGTGCTGCTCGGTTCTACGGAAAAGATGGGTGCAGGCACAAATGTACAGGAGCGTCTGATCGCATTACATCATATAGACGTACCCTGGCGTCCAAGCGACATCGAGCAGCGGGAGGGACGGATCATCCGACAGGGCAATCAAAACAAAGAAGTACACATCTATCGCTATGTCACAGAGGACACCTTTGATGCCTACAGTTGGCAGACTATCGAGCGGAAACAAAAGATCACCGGTCAGATCATGACATCCAAATCGCCGAACCGAGATGTAGAGGACGTGGACGATCGTGCATTGTCCTATGCTGAGGTCAAGGCAGTCTGCACCGGAGATCCTCGGCTAAAAGAGCAGATGGAACTGGACATTGAGGTTTCCAAGCTGAAAGCTTCCCGAAACAGCTGGAGAAATCAGCGGTATCGAATGGAAGACATGGTTCGGAATGAATATCCCAAGCAAATTCAGCAAAAGGAGCAATTCATTCAGCACTACACCGACGACATGAAGCACTATACAGAGCATTACACACCAAATGTGGACGGATTCTCGCCTATGTGCGTTCGTGGCGTGGTATACACAGAGCGGAAAAAAGCAGCTGCTGCACTGATGCAGGCGATCCGCAGCTTTGTCAAGCCGGACAATTCCAAGGCGGAGATCGGCGAATACTGTGGGTTTACTATGTTTGCACGGTTTGAGCCGCTGCAAAAGGGTTACACCATGACGTTGGAACATAGCGGTGTGCATCGACTGGAGCTGGGTGATGACAGTTCCGGAAACATCACCAGAATCGACAACGTACTCCGTGGTATCGAGGACAGAATTCGGAATGCTACGCACCAACTGGAGGATATTCAAACACAGCTGCACACGGCAGAAGTGGAGATCCAAAAACCATTTGCAAAAGAAGCAGAATATCAGGCAAAATCCAGCCGTTTGGCAGAACTGAATGCTGCATTACAGTTCCAGGACAAGGACGAGATCGTCAGCGAAGGTTCTGATGCACCGGAACAAAATGCTGCGGAACAGGAAAGAAAATCGAAAGACTGCGTTAGTCTATAACGAAAATCCGGATGTGCTATCTGTGCCGGAATATCAAATCGGGCGAGTAAGCTACTTGACAAATGGAACGAAATCGTGTATGGTATGAATAGAGAAATTGAATGCAGGAGGCGGATGAAATGATGGAAACCCGAAAAAGCGGTGATTTTCTCTCCCATGGAATGTGGTTGAAAAGTGTTGTCACAGAAGATGTCATTTTATGTGGTGTATCTGCACTGGAATATATGGGACTGTTCACTGGATATTTGAATGAACGAGTGATCGATGTTTACGCACGAAAAAAGGGCATTTACCAAAATATCAACTACAACCTTGTTCCAGATTTTCATGAAATAGAGTATTTCACACAAAATGGTTTACGCTGTACAACTTTTACGCAAACGGTAAATGATATGCTGCATCAAATCGGAGAAACAGACGATGCTGCTCTGACAGAAGCTTTGGCAACATATTACTTTGCACATGATGAGAGCTTTCAGGGATTGTGTATTTTCCCGGAAAATAAGGCAGCATTTGCGGAATTGGCAAGTATGGCGATGGTATATTATTAAAAGGAGTGGTTCCGATGGCAAAAAAATTTCGATGGATTGCAAATGACAATGTAATTGATATTTCTGATTTTTATGATAAACTTCCCGATGCAATCAAAGATATGATAAAAACAGCTGAAAAAGCAGATGAAGAAAACGATATGGGAGCATTTATGAGTATATCAGATGCCATTGAAAACTGGTCAAAAATGCTTGTACCTGACGTTTTGAATGTACATCAGTGGGATATGATTTGCGAAAAGTATATGTTTCCGGATTGAAGGGAGAAATTATGCAGCAAATATATAATCTTGATCCATACTTAACCAATGAGAGAAATGGCACATATGGTGGACAAGCTGGCGAAAAAGAAGGTATTACAATTGATGGAACATATTGGATTGTAAAGTACCCCAAAAGTACAAAAGGAATGCGTGGTGATGTGCTGTCATATATGACAGCACCGCTGTCTGAATATATAGGAAGTCACATCTATGAAATACTTGGAATTGACGTGCATCAAACTATTTTAGGAATCCGAAATGGCAAACTAGTAGTTGCCTGCAAAGATTTTTGTCAAAAAGAAGGCTCCCTTCGTGAAATTCGGACTTTGAAAAATGTATATAACAATGAACTCTCTAAGCAACTGGAAGAAAGCCTATCCTCTACCTCGGATTCACATCTAGTTGACCTTGAAGAAATCCTTCTGCACTTACGATACAACCCTATTCTCAGCAAAGTAAGCGGTATAACAGAACGATTTTGGACTCAAATGCTCATAGACATCCTAATTAATAATACAGATCGCAACAATGGAAACTGGGGTGTACTCTATGAGAATGATGCGTATCGTCTTGCACCTGTATTTGATAATGGTGCATCTTTTGCCAATAAATGTACAGAAAAGAGATTGGAATTGATGCTTAGTGATGAAACAAGAATACAATCAAGCATACAAAACACAGCGACAACCTATGGTTTAAAAGGGAAACCACTATTAGCAAGAGATTTAGAAACATTAAAATATCCAGGTCTTTTGTTAGCGGAAAAAAGAATGATTCCTGTAATTCAACTAAAAATGCAGGAAATCTACGATTTTATCGAGAATATTCCAGAAGCATATAATGGATACTTAGTTTGTTCACAAGCAAGAAAGCAATTTTACATGAAGTCTATGTCCAAAAGACTAGAAACTTTTTTGCTGCCAGCATTAGAGAATGCAAAGCAAGAAATCCTGAAAAAACGCCGCCAAAACCATTTGGGATTATAAAAAAATAGTTGACATTCTTGTGATGCTGTGCTATAATAGAAACGAAAAGAAATCATGTAAAGGCAATGCGTTCACGCAAAAAGAAAGCCCCCAGAGTTGCAGCTCTGAGGGCTTTCGCCTTATCCAAATGGATCAGGCAATTGTTAGGCTATTATCGGGCTTACTTCCTGTCTAACCATTTGTAGACTTTATACAAGATAATGTCTACCATAACAGAAGTGAAAAGTGAAATCATGTAATACAGCAAATACGTTCACCTCCTTCCTGACGGAAGAAGCCGACTGTTCTATTATACCATATTGTAAGAGATGCTGTCAAATGACGGCATCTCTTTTTGTATCAAGTCGATTCTGCACAGACAAAGCCAGTATAACACAGAATCAATGATTTGTAAAATCTGCGATGACACAAGTTTACAGATTTTACAAGCAGGAACGTTTCTGGTATAATCGGAAAGAAAATATCGTGAAACCGGAAAAGAGATTCTGCTATGCCTACTGATTTTGCTGCACAACTATTTGATATTGATGGATTACATCTGACAAAAGTCGAATCCGATCGTAATACTGTCACACTCCATATTGAGATGGAGCGTCAGGAACAGCCTTGCCCAGAGTGCGGTGTTCTGACAGATGCAGTACATGACTATCGGCAGCAAAAAATCAAAGAGGTATCGATCCTCGGAAAAGAAACGACACTGATTTTGCGGAAACGTCGGTATGTATGCAAAAGCTGCTGCAAGCGTTTTCCGGAAAAGAATGACTTGTTGCCCAGATATGCCAGAATGACTGCACGTCTGACAAATCAGATCTGTTGGAAGCTGGAGAATGAATACTCGTTTTCCAGTGTTGCCAGAGAGGTTGGTACATCTGTTTCCACGGTGATCCGCACATTCGATCAAAATGTTTGCTTTGATGAATTACCAGTTTTGGAGCAGTCTGTTGCAATCGATGAGTTTAAGGGAAACACTGGACGGGAAAAATATCAGTGCATTGTTACAGATCCGGAAAAGAAAAAGGTGCTGGACATTCTACCAGACCGGCACAAAAGGGATGTCAAATCGTATTTCTTACAGTGGAAAGAAAAAGCAAGAGAAAAGGTCACACGTTTCATTTCCGATATGTGGAAGCCCTATCAGGATACGGCAGCAGAGGTGTTCTCCAATGCAGTGCGAGTGGTAGACAAGTATCACTGGATTCGGCAAGTCATTTGGGCGTTTGAAGCGATCCGGAAACAAGAGCAAGCAAAACTCAGCCGCAAGGAGCGGTTACAGTTTAAGCGTTCCAGAGTGCTGCTGAACAAGCGGTTTGACTATCTGAAAGAAGAAGATCAGGAACACGTAACTGCCATGCTTCAGCTGTCAGAGCGGCTGCACAAAGCCCACCGCATCAAAGACGACTTCTTACAAGTGCTGGACTGTGATACCGGAGAAGCAGCAGAACAGACATTAGACCTTTGGCTAAGCCTTGCCAGAAACAGCGGATTGAAAGAGTTTGTCGCTTGCTGTGACACGATAGAAGAATGGAAGCCGGAAATCCTCCATTCGTTCGATTGCCCTTACACCAATGGTTACACAGAGGGCTGCAACAATCGAATCAAGGTGCTAAAGCGAAATGCCTATGGGTATCGTAACTTTGGACGTTTCCGAAATCGTATCCTGCATATGTTTTCTGGCTCTTACAGACGGCGAGAAACAGAAAAAGCTGCCCAAAATGGGCAGCCGTAAAAACAAGAGCATATATTATACCATAAAATAAAACGTTTGTCAAATCTGCAAAAAGGTCAAATCGCAGATTTTACAAGTCTGTTCTTTTGTGGTATAATATATTCAAGATCAAACGATAGTTTGATCTTGGGTAGTAAACCATCTGTAGCTTGACAAGTGAATACAGCAGGAGCAAATACAGAGATCTGCGTCCAGGATAACGTGATGCAAATCACCACCGCATTCCCGAAGTATCGGGTTGTGATGCAGCGGAAAGCACGCCATGACACACCTACTATTCAATTCCAATCAGGTAGAGAGCGAGAATGACAGACCGCAAAGTCGATGATCAGATCGACTGCATAGGATACATACGCAGATCAATTGACAAAAGATACTCTGTTCCGACAGGAATAGCCGTGGGAAGTAAACCCTCCGGTGGCTGAGATGCCGTGGTTGCTGCCTTGATACGCAGCCGTTTGCACCTGTTTACAGATGGATTTTACTACCCCAACATTTGCAAAAGAGCCTAAAAATATCGTGATCATTCTATTTTCTACTTTCAGATATCGAATATTTTTCACCTTTACCATCATACTATCGTGTCCATACTTATATTCAAATACGTCTGACCACTTTTTCTGTAATTTCAAAAATCTCTTAAAAATTTCATCAACATCAGAAAATTGAATTTCTTTGATCAAAAAATCTAATGGGTGCATTTGATGCAATTGCAAGCTATACTGAGAATTTGCCGAAATATATACCAATAATTGAAGTTCATCTTCCAAAGTATCTCGAATAAATTTTCCAACATCAATTCCGCTAATTTGATCTAACTCGATATCCAAAAAGATCAGATCATAACTATCGTGTTTTTTCAAGGCATCACAAATACTTTTTCCAGAATAAAATGGTTCTACTTCAATTTCTTGATTGTATTTATCTGAAAGCTGGAGAAGATATTTTTCTAATTGAGTACACACCTCACAAACATCATCCACTACTGCAATTCGAATCATGTAACATGCTCCTTTCTATTCTTTTCTATCTCTCTACGTCTATCATACCATAAAAAATCCCAAAAAGCAAGAAGAATAGATGGTTTATCACTGGAGATA
>OLRU01000175.1_pt1 | contig 79136 bp, 81 predicted proteins | sample 1672961 | NCBI WGS metagenome assembly OLRU01 (sample SAMEA3136741, study PRJEB25190) | human gut metagenome | biome: human gut; feature: human-associated habitat; material: faeces | place: Austria | collected 2013
TTTTTCAGATAGTCTATTACAGCCCATCCAACATCTGTGGGAAGTGGTAAAGTTATCGGCTCTCCTGTTTTGACTTGGGTGAAAGACACCAAATGCTGTTCCCAATTAAAATTGGCAGGGCGAAGATTACGTATATCGCTGGTTCTAATGCCGAGTTTTACTGCAATCATTAAAACTGCATAATCGCGTTTCCCTTGTGGACTTTCACGGTCAACAGATGCAAGGATACTTTCGATTTGGCTAAGATCTAATGTTGTAGGAATTCGCGCGGAAGTGGATACTTTTACAATTGGCATCATTTTCAAAGACAAATCTGTTTCCTTGTAGCCACTATGCGCAAGGTACTGAAAAAAGCGTAAAAGGATACTGTAATGGAGCCTTACAACCGAATTGCTGTAATTGCACGAAACAACTTTGACGTATCGATTTACAATATCTGCTGAAAGTAATTTGTAATCCGTGACTCCAACGCTGAACAAATAATCTGTAAAGCGAAGAAGAACATTTCTGTGGCTGCGCAGCGTATTCTCCCTGCGTCCGTGGAGAGATAGCTTTTGCAAGTAGTTGACCGCACCTTCTTGCAGTCCTGCAGGAAACTCTCGATTCAACCTCCGCCGAAGCATAACCGCGTTGAAATGTTGGTAGTCTGACAACAAATCCATTGCACGGTGAACTCGTGAGCATCGCCGTTCTACTGTTCCCGGCTGCACACCGTAGCAATCCAGCATGAACTGCTGAGCCAATTCCGCTGTAAAATATTTCTTTTCATTTTTATTGCAGTACGCTAACAGGTTCCTAAACGTCGAACGAAAGCCTTGAATATAGTTTTCGCTATAGTGCTTTGCAATGATGCAAGGGATAACTCTTTCCACAAGTTCATACACGGTCAGTCGATTTCCATCATCCACAATAACAACCTCCATCATATCTGGAATACTCAAATTATATAGTTATTATGTAGAGAAAAACAGACTGTTTTTATAATTTTTGTCGCTGTACAATTAAAGTTTGGAACGTGGGATACATAATCGCTTTCTTGCCATAAAAGGCGTTATGTTGAGCTCAACATAACGCCTTGAACCTCCACGCCACCTTCACCAAGGGCACGATTGAATTCCGGCTTTTCCAGTTTGCCGACCCCAGCGATGGCAAGCAGAACGGACTTCACGCCGGTGAGCTGAAAGCCTACATCCAGCTTTGCCTCGCAATGAGCCAGCTTGCCAAGATGGTGAAGACCGCAAGCCCCAAGCCCCAGCAGACCGACAACGAGAAATACGCAATGCGGTGCTGGATGCTTCGGCTGGGCTTCATCGGGGACGAGTTCAAAACAGCACGGGAGATCCTTCTGCGGAATATGGAGGGCAACGCAAGCTGGCGCAACGCATAAGCGCCGACTTGCACGGGCACCTATCGGGCGGGCAACCGCCCTTTAGGCGGTAGAAGGAGGGCGATACGCCATGAAAAATGAAACCAGAGAAACCGCACCCGGCAGAACGTTCCGGGTGGTCATCACCGAGACACTCAAACGGGTGGTCGAAGTCAACGAATCTGAGATCAAGGAACCCACGATGGATGAAGCCGTCCAGGCGGTCAGCGACTGGTGGCACAACGGACAGATCGTTCTGGAAGCCGAGGACTTTGACGGCGTGGACTTTTCCGCAGCGGAAGGCGGTGAGGTCGGTGATTGATCGCTTCCGGTTCGACAAGGGCGGAATCAGCAGAAAGCCGTCCCGGTACTATCTTGCATACGGCAGCAACCTTGACATGAAACGGATGGAACACAGATGCCCCTATGCGGTGCCGGTCGGTGTTACCGAGATCTACGGATACCGACTCCTGTTCAAGAAAAGTAAGACCGGGTGCTACGCCACCATCGAGCAGGACGCCAATGAAAGCGTTCCGGCTGTGGTCTGGTTGCTTTCCGAGTTTGATGAACTGCTGCTGGACCGGTACGAAGGCTGCCCTCGGTACTATTACAAGAAGCAGTTCCAGCTTCCCGTCTGGAATCTGGATGGGCATCGGATGAAGAAGCTGAAAACCTGCATGGCATACATCCTGCACGAAGAACGGCAGCTCGGCTGCCCCAGCCATGAGTACTTCGACCTGCTGGCAGACGGGTATACGGGGTGGGGATTCCCGACAGATACATTGCACAGCGGGCTGTCTTCCAGCATCGGAAAGGCGGCAGCGGTGGAGTTCCTCAAAGAAATCGACTGAGTACAATTTTGACGATCCTGTGAGGAAATCATTGTGCAGGATATGATGCACATTGGCCTTGCTATTCGGGCAAAACAGAGGCATATATAGCATACCGCCAGACAACAGCGGAAACGAAAGGAGCAAGCAACTATGAACGAAAAGAAGTATTACATCGCATACGGCAGCAACCTATCGGTGGAGCAGATGGCACAGCGGTGCCCGGATGCCCGCATTGTGGGTCAGGCTGTTCTGGAAGACTGGGAGCTGGCCTTCCACGGCTGTGCGACCATCCTGCCGAACAAGGGAAAGAACACGCCGGTTCTGGTGTGGGAGATCTCCGCTGGCGATGAGAAGAACCTCGACATCTACGAAGGTTATCCGAACTTCTATCGCAAGGAAAACATGACGGTCGAGGTGGTGAGCAAAGATGCAGAGCCCATGACCGTCACCGCAATGGTCTACATCATGGAAGACACCTACGGCGAGCGGATGCCGAGCCGGTACTACTATCGGGTCCTTCACGATGGCTATAAGGCATTTCATTTCCCGATGCACATTCTGGAAGGTGCACTGAAGAAGTGTACCAGCAACAAGAAACTCGCGGAGAATATGATCAAGGAGGTGCAGGGATGAGATTTCCGGATAGAAAGACCGTGGAATACCTGCGGACACAGTTCCCGGTCGGCTGCCGTGTGGTGCTGGACCGAATGGACGATGCTCAGGCACCGGCCTTGGGTACGCAGGGGACCTGCCGGGGCGCGGACGATGCAGGCAACGTGATGGTTTCGTGGGATACGGGCGGCAGCCTGAACGTTGCCTACGGCGCGGACAGTTGCCACCGTGTGGCGTCCGAGGTCGAGGTAAAGAAATCGCTCGACCACCTCGGTAAGACGCGACACGCGGGCCCACGTTGCCCACGGTGCGGCGCTGAGCCGGACTGTTACGACCACCAGCAGCAAGCCCTCAGCCGCTACGCAGAGATCATGGTGTGCAACGCCTGCGGAACGATAGAGGCGATGGAAGACTTTCTTGGGCAAGCAACACCGCTGACTGACTGGGCGATCGTGAAAGCGGGGTGGGTCGAATGAAGGTGCTTTTGATCGAGCCGATGGAACATCCGAAGGAGATCGATATCCAGCCCACGCTGGAAGAGTACTATAAGGTGCTGGACTGCGACTGCATCACGGCAACCTACCCGTGGCCGGAACCGGTCGCTCTGGTCACGGACGACAACGGACTGTTTACGGACAAACTGTTCAGCCGGTATATCCGGGAACTGAAACAGCCAATCCGAGGCGGCTTCTTCCTCTGTGGGTTGGGCGAGGAAGACTTCACAGACTTGCCGCCGGAACTCATGGACAAGTTCAGGAAACGGTTCTGGAATCCGGAACTCTTCGTTCGCACCGCATCGGGACTCGTGGCCATCCAAACCAGCGACGGCACACAGCCCGAATAAAGAAAACGGCCCCTTCTGCCTAGGCAGGAGGGGTTGGCTTGTGGCTGGTGGGGGCTTCGGATCATCGAGAACCCTTTCCCAGTTTACTGTATATTAGCTCTGGTTTGCAAGAATAGCAAGCCGGGAAAGAGCAGGATCTTCCACGATCTTTAGGCGGCAGAACTGTGTATATGGTCAACGGAAAACGGGGACAACGAGGAACAGCCCCAGCCTTGCTGGGGGTTCCTTGGCGGATTCCCTTAAAGGAAATCCCGCATGCTCATGCCGACTTCGTAGAGTTGCTGCTCAAGGCTCATGTAATGCCATTCTTCTTCTTCGTCCTCTTCCTCCTCCAGTTCTTCGGGGAAAGGGTCGTGTTTCCAACCGCCCTTGCGGTATTCTTCTTCCCGGATGTCGTTGCGGTCGAAAATGTCCAGCTCGTATTCTTCTTCAAGCTCTGCAATGCGGTCCTCGATGATGCTTTCGATCTCGCTGATGGTCTTTTTCATGGTGGTTGCCTCCGTTTTCCGTGTGTGTTTTCCTTTCGGTGTCTGTATATTCGCTCTAAAACACATATTTATCAAGGCCATTTATCGATATAGATCCACCAAAAATATGGGCAGATGATCGTCGATAATATGACGTTTTATGGCCTTGCTATTATGCCGAAACGACGGTAATATGCACATACCGAAACGGAAAGGAAGGAAAAAACATGGAACGCTACACCTACGAAATCACCTTCACCCGGCTGGACGGCCAGCCCGACGAGACTCAGCAGTACACCGACGAGGGGTTTGCCAGAGAATGCTTCCGACTTTTCGATGAGCCGGACAGCGCCGAGCTGTACAGCCGCATCCGCCTGACCCGCCACGACTGGGAGACCGGCACGGACGAGGTTCTGGAGACCTTGGAATTCTGAAAGGGGAGAACGAACATGAAAATGGAACTGGACAAGAAGCTGGACACAATCCGGCTCAATGTATTGGCCGCCAATTTTGGCGACCTTGCCACTCGCCGTCAGATGATTCAGGAGTTCGGGGATTACCCGGATGCCCTGTGGGGTGTCAATGAAAATGGGGAGAAGGTGATGCTCAGCATCCGGAAAAACGGCATCACGGAGCGTGTGTTCCAGTCGAACCGGTGGGTTCGGGTCAACGAATACGACGCCGACGGCTGTGAGGCCGGCGAGACCTACGAAGGGCGCTGGGCAGAGTGCCCGAAATCAACGGCGACGGATACGGATGAGGAACTGGAGCTTTCGGATGCCCAGAGTGCCCGCAACGATGAAATCTACAACGCTGCGTATGAATTCTGCAAGGTCATGGCGGAGGATGACCGCCTCGAGTGGAACATGGAGATTCTCGGAGAACTGGCAGACCTTGCCGCCGAGCTCCTGACCCGGCACGGCAGCCGTGTGCGCTACCCTGCGGTGGTCACCGAACCGGACGGAAGGCAGTATATCGAGGAATACCACGGCGGCATAAAGTGACACATTTTCCGGAGTGAAGAGCCAGATGATCGTGTACATTAGCCGCTTGCTATCAGCCCTGAGTGACGGTAATATACAGTCACAAAAACGAAGGGAGATAAACACCATGACCTATACGAACATCCGACTTTTCACTGCCAACGGCATTCCGGAGGCACTCAGCAACCTTTGGTACGGTACCGACTGCTCGGTGGTCGAGATCCAAGACGCCATTGAAGATGCCAAGAACGCAGCAGACCTTCTGCGGCGCATCCAGAAGATGAAACTTCTGAGGAAGGTAGCCCTCGACCGGGAAACCGAACAGAAGGTGCGGTTCAAGACCACCGATTGCTGGGGCAATATAAGCTACCTCGAAATCCGCAAATAAACCGGATGGATAGGGGCAAGGGGCTGGGAAACCGGCCCTTTGCTCGTGTCCATCCAATGTCATACCGCCCGAATGTACACAAATCTAGGGGCGAATGATCGTGTATCATAGCCGCTTGATAGTGTGCGAAAGTGACGGTAATATGTGCATACCGAAAGGGAAAACCCCACGGAAAACACAAAAAACACGCTGGAGGATACAAAAATGACGAAGAATGAAAACCGCATCAATAAGCTTTTCGAGGAACTGGTTCCCACGAGCGGCAAGGCGGATAGCCTCGCCGGAGAACTGGTCAGAGCCACCGCACGGATCGGGTACCGATTCTTCAACAACGGCGATATGGTCAACCAGGGCTACGGCAAAGAAACCTGCAACCCCGCGGCCCGGTTCCTGATCGCCAAGGGCAACGCAGAAATCAGCAGCCTGACCGTAGCCCTTTGGGAGATCTTCAGCGAGGATGCCTACGAAAAGGTTCTGGATACCCTTGAGGGTGCGGTTGCCGACTACATCAAGCAGAACCCCGACCTTCGCAGCCAGCCCACCAAGGATATGTGGGATTACCGCGATATGGCGGAAGACTGGGACGACAGCTGCGATGAGGAAGAGGACTACGACGACTGCGAAGACGACTACGATGAGGAAGAAGACTACTGAGCAGAAAACTGCGGGGGGGGCTTGCCTGAAAGGGCGGCCCCTTTTCCTGTGCTAGGGCTCTCAAATATACACCGATCCTGGCGTGAATGATCGTGTAATCTGCGGCCTTGCTATCTGCGGGACGTGACGGTAATATACAGTCACAAAAACGAAAGCAAGGTACATAGACATGAAAAAGCAGACCCTGACCAGGAAGCAGCAGAAAGCCCTGCTGGACATCGCAAAGCGCCTGATGGTGGAGGTGGAAAACCGAGGCGGCCTTGAAGCGCGCGGCTGCGACAGCGAGGATTTCATCGAGGTTCCCGTCTGGGGCATCCAGAAAGCCATGGAGGAAGCCTACCTTCTGGGCAAGGCGGAGAAGTAAGCCCGACACAGCCCCCACAAAGGGGGGCGCAGATGCAAGCCAACAAACTCCCCCAACCAAACCGCACAAGCCCCACACAGGGGCTGTGTGGCGAGGTGGTGGGGCAACGGAGGAATGAGTATGAACGACGAAAGAGTCATGGACCTTATCGTGGACATCTACAACAATATGAATGACGAGGATAAGGCTGGCTTCACGCTGGAAGCTGCCAAGGAGATGGTCAAGGACCAGATTGAAATTGATTTTTCCCAAGGTCGTGAGCCGCTGGAATACGACCCCCAGCTCTTTTATGAAGTAATCCGGGAATTCATTGAACAGGATGCCGAGGACGGAGAGTGATGTACATTCTGCCCGGTATTCCGGGCGGATGATCGTGCAGCATAGCCGCTTGCTATCCTCCCCACATGACGGTAATATGTGCATACCGAAAGGGGAAGACCCTACGGAATGAAAAAACACGGAGGATTTCACCATGAAGAAGCATCTGAACAACTTCCCGGAACACAGCATCAGCATCGAGAGCTACTACGACCTGCTCAGTCCCTGCAACGACAGCATCCTGCAGTTTGGCGACCGGGTTCTGGTTGCCAAAACGAACTGGAAGGGCGGCGTGGAGGCTGCGGTTTACGGATTCGCTGAGGACCCCAAGGAAGGGCTTTCATCGATCGAGTGCCGACTGGAACTGCTGAAGATTTCGGATGAGGTCTTCTCGGATGCCGGACACGCCATCGAATGGTGCATCCGGAACGCACACTGAGATATGGGCGGGGGCTCCCTGCGGGGGGCTTTTGCTCGTTGCGGCAGATCTTCCGTGCGCAGGATATACACATATCCGACAAGACTGTGGGCGAATGATCGTGTATCATAGCCGCTTGATATACTTCCCCAGTGACGGTAATATACAGTCACACCGAAGGGGAGAAGCCCCACGGAAAACAAAGCATACGGAGGATACAGACCATGATGAAGAAAGCCAAAACCTACCTTGCCAGCATTCAAGCGGCTGCCACCGAGCGAGAGCTGACCGGCATTGAGCTCATGTTCAAGCAGGACATGAGCATCAACTGCGATGACCTTGGCAAACTTTGCCGGGCAGCCGGGGACAAGCGGTACACCCTGCGGAACAACGCCGAAACCCTGCAGCTCAAGGACATCCTTTTCCAGCGGACGAGAGCCGAGATGGATGCCTACCACGACATGAGCCACAAGCCGGAGAGCTGGACGGCCGAGGACATAGAACGCCAGCGCATCCGATTCTGCGCGGTCTGGCAGGTCATCGAGGAGGCAGAGCTGGTCGATGAGTACGAGGCTTGGAAAGAAGCCAACCCCAACGCATAACCAATAAAGGACACACGCCCCGCAGGGGGCTGTGTCTCGTATCCGCCGTGTTTGATATACAAAGGACTTCTTCGGAGGTCCTTTTTCTTTTGCCCATTTTTACAGAAGGGAGGGATAGCCAATGGCTACCAGAGGCAGAAAACCGAAGCCGACCGCCATGAAGGAACTGGAAGGCAATCCGGGCAAGCATCCGCTGAATACCAGCGAACCGAAGCCCACAAAGAAAGCACCGGCGTGTCCGAAATGGCTGGAGCCGGAAGCAAAAAAAGAATGGCGGAGGCTCGCCAAGCAGATGGAAGCCATCGGCATCCTGACCGAAGTGGACATGGCTGCCTTCGCCGGCTATTGTCAGGCATACGCACGATGGAAGGAGGCGGAAGAATTCATCACCCAGCACGGTTCCATCGTCAAGACACCGTCCGGGTACTGGCAGCAGGTGCCGCAGGTCTCCATTGCACAGACCTATCTGAAAATCATGAACCGCTTTGCCGAGCAGTTCGGTCTGACCCCATCCTCCCGAAGCCGGATCATTGCCTCGGATTGCAGCCCTGCGGATGCTGCTGATGAGATGGAAAACCTGCTGGGAGGTGGCGGATGATGGAGAGCAGACCGAAGAACTACCCAAAACTCAAAGACTACAAGCCCAGCCGCTTCATGCTGCCGACCTGTCACTACGATAAAGCCAAGGCCGACCGCGCCGTGCGCTTTATCGAAAACCTCCGACACACCAAAGGCAAGTGGGCGGGCAAGCGGTTCTGGCTGCTCCCTTGGCAGGAGCAGATCATCCGGGATGTTTTCGGTATTGTGGATGAGCGCGGAAACAGACAGTTCCGCACAGCTTATGTCGAAATCGGAAAGAAGAACGGCAAGTCGGAGCTGGCCGCTGCGGTGGCATTGTATCTGCTGTTTGCCGATAACGAGCCCTCCGCAGAAGTCTATGGCGCTGCCGCCGACCGGCAGCAGGCATCCATCGTCTTTGACGTTGCCAACCAGATGGTGCAGATGACGCCGGCACTCATGAAACGCTGCAAGATTATGGCGGCAACCAAACGCATTGTGAATTACAGCAACGCCGGGTTCTATCAGGTGTTGTCAGCGGAAGTCGGCACGAAGCACGGCTTGAATGTGTCCGGTCTGGTGCTGGATGAGGTCCATGCCCAGCCCAACCGCAAGCTCTACGATGTCCTGACCAAAGGTTCCGGTGACGCCCGTGAACAGCCGCTGTTCTTCCTGATTACCACGGCCGGCACGGACAAGGAGAGTATCTGCTATGAGCTGCACATGAAAGCCCTTGACCTGCTGAACGGTCGGAAAATTGACCACACCTTTTACCCGGTGGTCTATGGTCTGACCGATGAGGATGACTGGCACGATGAAGTCAACTGGTATAAGGCCAACCCCTCACTGGGACAGACCATCCAGATCCAGCGCGTCCGGGATGCTTACCAAGAGGCACTGGACAACCCAGCAGAGGAGAATGTATTCAAGCAGCTCCGTCTGAATATGTGGGTGTCCTCTCTGACCCGATTTATCCCGGAACACATCTATGACCTCGGCAACCAGCCAATCGATATGGAAGCCCTCAAAGGCCGTGACTGTTACGGTGGACTGGACTTGTCCAGCACCGGTGACATCACGGCTTTTGTGCTGATGTTCCCGCCCAGAACCCCGGAGGAAAAGTACATCATGCTGCCGTTCTTCTGGATTCCGGAGGATACGATTCCCCAGCGTGTGCGCAGGGCATCTGTGCCCTATGACATTTGGTTCCAGCAGGGCTACCTGATGGCGACCGAGGGCAATGTCATCCACTACGGATTCATAGAGAAGATCATTGAGGAACTTGGAAACACATACCACATTAGAGAAATTGCCTTTGACCGATGGGGAGCGGTGCAGATGACCCAGAACCTAGAGGGGATGGGCTTTACCGTTGTGCCTTTCGGACAGGGGTTCAAAGATATGAGCCCGCCTACCAAGGAGTTCTATAAGCTCCTGATGGAAGGACGTATCGTTCACGGCGGCAACCCCATCATGGCATGGATGGCCGGCAATGTGGTCGTGGACACCGATCCTGCCGGCAATATCAAGCCTACCAAGGCAAAGTCGCCGGAGAAAATTGACGGTATCGTCGCTGCGATCATGGCACTGGACCGCTGCATCCGAAATGAAGGACAGCAGCAGGGAAGCATCTACGATGAGCGTGACATGATCGTTTTTTGATACACAAAAGCATGGAGGATAAGAATATGAAGTATCTGATGAGTGCAGGCTGGTGGCGCGCAGCAAGTATCCGCGCCGCAAAGACCATGTTCCAGACCGGTGCAGCACTGGTCGTGACACAGATGCCCAGCGGCACGGTGGACTGGATGGCGGTAGGCAGCGCAGCGATTGTGGCTGGCGTGGCCTCCCTCGGAACCAGCCTGGCCGGTCTGCCGGAGCTGGAGAAGGGGGATAACGCCTGATGACATTCTGGGAATGGCTGGGTTTTGAAAACCCAAGAGACTCTCCCCAACCTGAAACCCCATCACCGAAAGAAGGTCTGCCCCAGGTTACGGACAATGTCCGTGATTCCGGGCAGACCTTTGTGTTTGGCCGATCCAATGCCGGGGAACAGGTGGATGAAAAGGCCGCCATGCAGATCCCGACCGTGTATGCCTGTGTCCGACTGTTGGCAGAATCCATTGCCGCTTTGCCGCTACACCTGTATCGGGTAACGGACGAGAACGGCAACAAGGAAAAGGCAAGAGATCATCCGCTGTACAAGATCCTGTACCGACAGCCCAACCCGGAAATGACGTCCTTTGTGTTTTGGGAGACCCTGATGACCCATCTGCTCCTGTGGGGCAATGCCTACGCACAGATCGTCCGGGATGGCAAGAACACAGTGCTGGGTCTGTATCCGCTGCTGCCGGAAAACGTCGAAGTGGATCGCGATGAAAGCGGCGAGCTGTACTACATCTACCACGCCTATACGGATGAAGTTCCGGGAGAGCAGAACAAGGATATCTACTTTCGCCGGGATGAGATATTCCATGTGCCGGGGTTGGGCTTCAATGGTCTGATCGGTTTTTCACCGATCGCTATGATGAAGAACAGCCTCGGCACTTCCATTGCGGTGGACAAGTACGGCTCGGCGTTCTTCAAGAACGGCGCACAACCCAGCGGTGTGTTGGAACATCCCGGCGTCATGAAAGACCCGAACCGTGTCCGGGACAATTGGGAAGCAGCTTACGGCGGTGCGGCAAATGCGCATCGGGTGGCTGTTCTCGAAGAGGGCATGACCTACAAGCCTGTGTCGCTGCCGCCGGAGGACAGTCAGTTCCTTGAATCCAAGCAGTTCTCTGTGACGGAGATCTGCCGCATCTTCCGTGTGCCTCCTCATCTGGTGGCCGACCTGTCCCATGCGACCTTTTCCAACATCGAATACCAGTCGCTGAACTTCGTGATGCATTCCCTGACTCCGTGGCTCGTCCGCATTGAGCAGGGCATCATCAAGGATCTGCTGCTGGAGGACGAGCAGGATACCTACTTTCCGAAGTTCAATGTGGACGGTCTGCTGCGCGGCGACTACCAGAGCCGGATGAACGGCTATGCCACCGGCATCAGCAACGGTTTTCTGTCTCCCAATGATATCCATCGTCTGGAAAACATGGATCTGATCCCGGCTGACCAGGGAGGTGACGACTACTACCTCAACGGTGGCTATGTGAAGTTGAAAGACGCAGGACTGGCGCAGCAGAACAAGGCTGCCGCTGCCCAGCAGAATCAGCCTCAGCAGACACAGCCGGAGGAAGAAAACCCTGACAGCGATAACCGGCAGAGTGAGAGTATGCCGAAGAAAAGTGAAAGGAGAAGTAGATGAAAAAGTTCTGGAACTGGATCAAGGACAGTGACGAGACCAGAACTCTCCGGCTGGAAGGCCCCATCGACGAGGAATCTTTCTGGGGTGATGAAATTACACCGCAGATGTTCCGGGATGAGCTGAATGCCGGTGAGGGTGATGTGACCGTCTGGATCAACAGCCCGGGCGGCAATGTGTTTGCTGCTGCCGAGATCTATACCATGCTCAAGGACTACAAGGGCAGCATCACGGTCAAGATCGATGCGATTGCTGCATCTGCGGCGTCCGTTGTTGCCATGGCCGGAGATACCGTCCAGATGAGCCCGGTTGCTATGCTGATGATCCATGACCCCAGTACCGTTGCGATGGGGAACACCAAGGATATGGAGAAAGCTATCGAGATGTTGAACGAGGTCAAGGAGAGCATCATCAACGCCTACGCATCCAAGAGTGGCCTGTCCCATGCCCGAATCGCAAACCTCATGTCCAACGAAACGTGGATGAATGCGAAGAAAGCCGTGGAATTGGGCTTTGCGGATGAAATCCTTTTCTCAAAGAAAGAGGATGAACCTGACAGTGACCCGGCGAACCCCGATAAGCCGGAGAAGACTCCCGATGAAGAACCGGGCGAGGGCGAAGAAAAGAAGCCGTTCCAACAGGATACGGCAGGGCACCTTTTCTCCAGCCGTCAGATGGATCTAATCGTCCTGAATCGTCTGGGAGTCAAGCCTGATACCCCTGCGGCTCAAACGGAGCCGCCCAGTGATCTCCCTGCGGAAGCCGGTCCTGTCCTTGACATGGACGGAAAGACGGAGGAAGGGGATTACTCCTATAACGTCCTGATGAAACAGCTGGAGTGCATGAAATGATGCGCCCCGGCTTTTTTCATGCCGAAAACACGAAATTCATGGAGGTACAACACTATGAGTAAGATTCTGGAACTGCGCACCAAGCGCAATACCCTCTGGGAGCAGACCAAGGATTTCCTGGAAAAGAACCGCGGCGATAACGGTCTGGTCAAGGCCGAGGCTGTGGAGCAGTACAACAAGATGGCACAGGAGGTCAAGGACCTGGGTACTGAGATCGAGCGGCTGGAACAGCAGGCACAGATCGAGGCACAGCTGTCTGCGCCCACTTCCAACCCCGTCCATGCCGATCCTAAGAACGGTGCAAAGAAGGATGTAAAGCCGACTGCCACTGCCGAGTACGCCGAGAACTTCTGGAACATGATCCGCAACCGTGGTCACTACGGCGAGGTCCGCAACGCTCTGTCTGTGGGCGAGGATACCGAGGGCGGCTTTACCGTTCCCGATGAGTTCGAAAAGAAGCTGGTGGAGGCACTGGAGGAGAACAACATCTTCCGTGGCATGGCGACTGTCATCCGTACCAGCTCCGGCACCCGCAAGATTCCCATTGCAGAGGATACCGGCGAGGCAAGCTGGATCGATGAGGGCGAGGAGATCCCCGAAAGCGATGCGACCTTCGGTCAGACCATGCTGTCCGCTTACAAGCTGGGTACCATGATCAAGATCTCCAACGAGCTGCTGAACGACTCCGCCTTTGACCTCGCCACCTATATTGCCCGCCGTTTCGGTGTGCGTATGGACAATGCGGAGGAGCGCGCCTTCATCACCGGTGACGGTGTTGGTAAGCCTCTGGGTCTGCTGGCTGAGACCGGCGGCGCAAAGGTCGGTGTCAAGGCTGCCAAGCAGGATGCTGTCACCTTTGATGAGATCTTCAAGCTGTACTATGCGCTGAAGGCTCCTTACCGCAAGAAGGCGCAGTTCCTCTGCAACGAGGCACTGGTGCTGCAGCTGATGACCATCAAGGACAACAACGGCAACTATATCTGGAAGCCGGGTCTGGAGATCGGCAAGCCCGATACTCTGCTGAACCGTCCTCTGAAGACCTCCGCCTTCATGCCGGAGATCAAGGGCGGCAACAAGGTCATGGCCTTTGGTGACTACAGCTACTACTGGGTGGCTGACCGCCAGAACCGCACTTTCCGTCGCCTGAACGAGCTGTATGCCCGCACGGATCAGGTCGGCTTCCTGACCACTCAGCGTGTCGATGGCAAGCTGATCCTGCCCGAGTCCGTGCAGCTCCTCCAGATGGCTGCCGGCGGCTGATAAGAGAGGGGGGATGACCGATCATGGCACTGATCCCGCTTTTTGAAGCGAAGACCTATCTGCGCGTGGACAGCGGGGATGAAGATGCCCTGATCGGTATCCTGCTTTCCTCGGCCGAGCAGATGTGCAAGGATGTGGGCCGGCTTTCAGATGACCAGTGGGAGGCAGTCAATGCCGCTGACCGGGATGCTGAGAACGGTGTCAAGCCGACGAGGGAGCTGGAAGCCCTGCGCAGCACTTGCCGTGTGGCAATTCTGTATGCACTGGGCTATTTGTACGAGCACCGGGACGAAGCGGACCATAAGCAGTTGATGCTGACGCTTCGTTCCATTCTGTTCGCTGTGAGGGAGGGGGTGTTCTGATGATCGATAAGCTGAACGAGAGGATCACGATCCAGCAAAGTAAGCACATGACCGATAAGGTTGGCAATCATCGGAACGCATGGGTGGATTATTACACCTGCTTCGCCTACGCTTCGACCTTTGAGGCGCAGGAGGATGAAGGTGAAGTCACGGCCGAACAGAAAAGCGTTGTGTTCACAGTACGTTGGTGTAGCGAGGTCAATAAGCTGACCTCCACCGGTTTCCGGGTCCTGTTCCGTGGAGAGCTTTACGACATCACGTCCGTGGACCCGATGAACTATGGTAAAAAGACCATCAAGCTGCATTGTCGGCTGGAACGGAGGTAGAAATGAGCAAGACCGTGAGTATCGACGGAATGGCAGAAGCCATCAACGAGGGCTTGCAGGAATATGCGAAGCTGGCATCCTCCGAGGTCAAACGAGCGGTTCGGAAATCGGCAAAGACGGTCAAGGAGGAAATCGAGGCCGGCGCGCCATCCCGGACCGGTCGGTATAAGTCGAGCTGGGTGGCGACCAAGCAGGAGGAATCCAGTCAGAGCCTTCAGATGGTCGTCCATTCCAAAGACCGATACCAGCTGACGCATCTTTTGGAAAAGGGCCACGCCAAGCGCGGCGGTGGGCGTGTGGCGGCAAGACCGCACATTGCTCCTGCCGAGCAGGAGGGGGTTGAGCTGCTCCAAAGCCTCATCGAGAAAGCACTGAAGTAGGAGGATGCCATGACCCACGCAGAAGTCAAAGCGATGGTGGAAGAAATGGGGCTGCCCTATGCGTATGACCATTTTGCAGAAGGGGAAAGCCCTGATCTGCCATTCATCTGTTTTCTGTATCCGAAAGCCGCAAATTTTAGTGCGGACGGCATCGTGTACCACCACTTCAATCGGCTGGACATTGAGGTGTACACCGATTACAAAGATCCGGATACGGAGGCAGCAATCGAAGAAGTCCTGACCGCCCACGAGCTTTTCTATGAAAAGAGCGAGGCTTGGATCGAGACGGAAAAGATGTATGAAGTCCTGTATGAGCTGACCGTCTGAGTCAGCCGCAGGGCTTTTTTCACGAGAGGAGAAAGCAATGGGTAAGAAAAGCAACAAGGTCAAGTACGGCCTGAAAAACTGCCATTACGCCAAGGCAACCTTTGACGAGGACGGCGGCGTTACCTACGATACCCCGGTACGCATCCCTGGTGCGGTCAGTCTGTCCCTGGATGCCAATGGTGATATTGAGCCGTTCTATGCGGACAATATCGCCTACTATGTCGTGAATAACAACTCCGGCTATGAGGGTGATCTGGAAATCGCCCTGATTCCGGAGTCCTTCCTCACGGATATCATGCACGAGGAACTGGATGGCAACGGCGTTCTGGCGGAAAACGCCAACGCAGAACTGGAGCATTTCGCGTTCCTGTTCGAGTTCGATGGCGACCAGCGGCATATCCGCCACGTTATGTACAACTGTGTGGCAAGCCGTCCGTCCATCGAAGGTGATACCAACGAGGACAGCAAGGAGGTCAAGACCGACACCCTGACCTTGCAGGCAACGCCGCTGGCAAACGGTTATGTCAAGGCCAAGACCGGCACCAACACCAGCGACGATGTCTACAACAAGTGGTACGAGAAGGTCTATGAGCCGCAGGCAGAGGCCTCCAGTGTGGTGACTGAGGAGACTGATCCTCAGGGCTGATAAACCGAGGCAGGGCTTCGGCTCTGCTTCCTACATTATTGTATAAGGAGATTTTCAATATGAAAAAGCATCGTGTATTTTCCCTGTTCACTGTCATCTTCGTGGCCTTCCTGCTGTTCCAGTCGGTGACCATCGTGCCAACCGGCTACACGGGCGTGAAGACCAGCTTCGGCCAGATTCAGGAGGCCACCATCCAGAGCGGCAAGCTCAACTTCACCATTCCGTTTGTCCAGAGCATCCATACCGTGTCCAACAAGCAGCAGGACAAGCACATCGAGGCACAGATCTGGGGCGAAACCTCCGACAAGACTCCTGTGTATGCCGCAGATGTAATCGTGACCTATCAGGTGCTCCCGGAAAAGAGTGCATGGCTGTATGCCAATGTATCCGACACCAAGAATCTGGTCGGTGACGAGTTGGTGGCATCTGCCATCAAGTCCGCCATGGCCGAGCTTGGCCCCAATGAGGTCACCAACCGCACCAAGATCGAGCCGCTGGCACAGCAGAAGCTGGCAGAGTCCCTGAACCAGAAGTATGGCGAGGGTGCTGTGTTCATCAATAAGGTGGTCATCAACAACATGGATTTTGAAGAGGCGTATAACACTGCCATCCAGCAGAAGTCCATTGCCCAGCAAAACGCCGACAAGCAGAAGATCGAGAACGAAGCCGCCATTGCCAAGGCTGAGGCCGACAAGCAAGTGGCGATCACCAATGCCGAGGCGGAGGCACAGAAGACCTCCATTGCCGCAGATGCTCAGGCTGAAGCCAACCGCAAGATTGCAGAAAGCCTGTCTGATACCCTGATCGAGTACCAGAAGATTCAGAAGTGGGATGGCAAGCTGCCCACCGTCAGCGGCAGCAATGCACTGGTCAGCATCGACCCGGCAGAGTAAGCAAGTACACAAACCGAGGGCGGGGCGGAGGCTCTGCCCTTTCTACATGAAATGGAGGATAAAGACTATGGCAGTTACAAAGAAAATCGAGATCGATGGTCAGATGGTGGAGTTCCGTGCCAGCGCAGCCGTGCCGAGGCTGTATCGCATTAAGTTCGGCCGGGATATCTACAAAGACCTGCGTTCTCTGGAAAAGAGCGTGGGGGATAACGATGAGGAAAGCTCCAGCCTTGACCTGTTTAGTCTGGAGATGTTCGAGAATATCGCCTATATTATGGCAAAGCACGCCCATCCTGATCAGGTGCCGGACACCCCGGATGAGTGGCTGGAGAACTTCAACACCTTCTCCATATACCAGATTCTGCCCCAGCTCATCGAACTGTGGGGTCTGAACGTCCAGACGGAGGTGGAAGCAAGAAAAAACCTCGCAAAAGTGAGCGGGTAATGACCACCCCACTCTTCATGCTGCGCTGTGTGCAGCTCGGTATCAGCATCGCCGACCTCGACTTGCTGACCATCGGGTTGGTCAATGACATGTTCACAGAGCGGCAGAACGATGAGTATCCGTATCAGGAGCTGGCATCGCAGGCAGACTTTGACCGGTTCTGACCAAACTTTCGTGCTTATATTGATTGCAAAATAAGCACGAAAGTCTGCGAGGATAAAGAAAAATCCCCCAGCCGTGCACAGCTGGGGGAGAAAGAAGGTGGCCCGGAGGTCATCTTCCCGGTCTCAGACCTCGCAAGGTTACCGAAACCTGATCACTATTGAATTATAGCTGATTGGGTGAAGATAGTCAACCGAGTATATCGTGTTTACGAACCCTCTTCTGGGCAAGTTCATAAACTTCTTCATCTGCACGAACTCCGATGACAATTATCATCATGGATGTTTCAGTACGACGAAGTTGGTAAACAATGCGCAGACCAGCGGAGCGAAGTTTGATTTTCATTAAACCTGCAAGACTGGTGCTGCTATGATTGCCGAGAGGTTTTCCGTATCCATTCTCATCGACAGGAAGAGGATTCTGCTGAACTTTCTTGATTGCTTTTAGAACAAGATTGCGCTGACTTCCATCTAAACCTTTGAGGTCTTTTTCCGCTTCTGGGAGGTATTCGACTTTCCAACTCATTCGATTTCTACCTCGTCAAAACCGGAGAGGTCGTCTTCAGTGACACCGAGCCGACGGTTCATTTCCTCTTCGGAAATCAAGGTAGAAGGGTCAAAGTGCGCCATACGTTCAGAGGCGACCGCCAAAAGGCGAGCGTCATTCAGTTCGTCCATCAGGCGGACATACTCGTCAGGAGAGATAAGGACACACTCCGCAGTGTTGTTCTTCATGACAACCTTTGCACCACACTGCTTAACCTCATCAAAAATCTTGCCGGCAAGCCCTCGATTAAACTGGGTGATAGGAACGGTATTGGTGATTGCACTCATAACAGATGCCATAATTGTCAACTCCTTTCTTCACTTGCATTATAGCATGGGTTTGCGAAAACGTCAACAAGAACATCGACTTATTTGTTTACAAATATATTGTATGCAAGTCGGTCGGATTTGATACTGACTATAATATTTCTTTGGCCTATTCGCCTTGTGCGGATGGGCCTTTACTTATGCCCCGAAGGAGGTGGTTATCCGCATGGCATCCAGAATCGCAGGCATTACCGTTGAGATCGGCGGCGATACTACAAAACTTTCCAAGGCACTGGAAAGCGTCAACAAAACCATCAAAACAACGCAGTCTGAGCTGAAGGATGTCAACAAGCTCCTGAAACTGGACCCCTCCAACACCGAGGCTGTCACCCAGAAGCAGAGGATGCTGAAGGAGGCTATCGAAGCCACCAAGGAGAAGCTCACCACCTTAAAGACGGCGGCAGAGCAGGCCAACCAGCAGCTTGCAGATGGCAAGATCACGCAGGACCAGTACGATGCACTCCAGCGTGAGATCGTGGAGACGGAGCAGAACCTCAAATCCCTGCAGGAACAGGCGGCGGTAACCAATACGACCCTTGCCAAGATCGATGCGGTGGGGGAAAAGCTCCAGACGGTCGGCTCTCAGGTCGAGGGTGTGGGTAAGAAGTTCCTGCCGGTCACAGCGGCGGTTACTGGCTTAGGCACAGCGGCGGTGAAGACCGCAGCAGACTTCGACCAGGAGATGAGTAAGGTCGCCGCCATTTCCGGCGCGACTGGCTCTGACTTTGATTCCCTGCGTGAAAAAGCCCGTGAGATGGGTGCCAAGACCAAGTTTTCAGCCTCCGAAGCAGCCTCCGCTATGGAATACATGGCGATGGCCGGCTGGAAGACCGGGGATATGCTGGATGGTATCGAGGGCATCATGAACCTTGCTGCTGCATCCGGTGAGGACTTGGTGACCACCTCGGATATTGTCACGGATGCCTTGACCGCCTTTGGTCTGTCGGCTGCGGATTCCGGTCACTTTGCGGACATCCTTGCGGCGGCATCGTCCAATGCAAACACCAACGTCAGCATGATGGGCGAGACCTTCAAGTACTGTGCGCCTATCGCCGGTGCGCTGGGTTTCAGCGCAGAGGACACCGCAGAAGCCATCGGCCTCATGGCAAACAGCGGTATCAAGGCATCACAGGCAGGTACTTCGCTGCGATCCATCATGAACAACCTTGCTGGCGAAGTGACATTTGCAGGCAAGAACATCGGCGAGGTCACTATCGCCACCAGCAATGCGGACGGCAGCATGAGAAGCCTGAACGATATCCTTGCGGACTGCCGTGTGGCGTTCTCCGGTCTGACCGAATCCGAAAAGGCAGCCAATGCCGAATCGCTGGTCGGCAAGAACGCCATGTCCGGTTTCCTTGCCCTGATGAATGCCGGCGAAGGTGACATCGACAAGCTCCGTGGTGCCATCGAGAACTGTGACGGTTCTGCGGAGAGCATGGCAGAAACCATGCAGGACAACTTAAATGGTCAGCTCACCATTCTGAAATCTCAGTTGGAAGAGCTGGCTATTTCTTTTGGCGACCTCCTGATGCCCACCATCCGCAAGATCGTGTCGGCGGTGCAGGCATTCGTGGACAAGCTCAACAGCATGGATGACAGCACCAGAGAAACCATCCTCAAGGTGGCGGCTCTGGCTGCGGCCATCGGTCCGCTGCTCATTGTACTGGGAAAGACCATATCGACAGTTGGTACGGCTCTGCGAGGATTCAGTTCGCTGGCAAAGGGCATCCGACTGCTCTCCACCCGGGTGGGCGGTGCAACCGGACTGTTCGGTAAGCTGGGCGCAGCACTCGGTGGGGTCTCGGCGCCGGTTATGGCGGTCGTAGCCGTCATCGGTACGCTGGTCGCTGCCTTCATGCACCTCTGGAACACCAATGAGGAGTTCCGCACCGCCATCACCAACATCTGGAACGGAATCGTCGAAAAGGTGCGCGGCTTCTGCGACCAACTGACCCAGCGGCTCAATGCCCTCGGCTTTGACTTCAAGGATATCGTCGAGGTGCTGAAAGCAGTCTGGGATGGATTCTGTCAGGTGTTGGCTCCTGTGTTCGAGGGTGCCTTTCAGGTCGTGTCCACTGTACTGGGAACGGTCCTCGATACCCTTATTGGTCTGTTCGATGTTTTCTCCAACCTGTTCCAGGGCAACTGGAGCGGCGCATGGGAGGCAGTCAAGGGCATTTTCTCCGGCATCTGGAACGGCATCAAGTCTATCTTCTCTACGGTGCTGAACACCTTGAAGGGTGTAGCAGATGTGTTCCTCGGCTGGTTCGGTACGGACTGGAACACCGTTTGGGAAAGCGTCAAGGGCTTCTTTGAGGGGATCTGGACAGGAATCAGCGATTTCTTCTCCGGCATCCTGACGGGCATCCAGACCACAGCATCTACCGTCTGGAATGGAATCTCGGCATTTTTCACGGGCGTTTGGACGGGGATCAAGGATTTCTTCGAGGGTATCTGGAACGGCATCGTCTCGTTCTTCACGGGTAAAACCGGTGAGATGGACGAGAACGCACAGTCGACATTCACCGGAATCTCGGATTTCCTTGGCGGTATCCTGACCGGCTTGCAGACGGTATTCTCTACGGTCTGGGAGGCAATCTCCGGCGTGGTCAGCGGGGTTATGGATGCAATCTCGGCCGTCATCTCGACGGTCATGAGCGTGATCTCCGGCGACTGGTCTACAGCCTGGGAGAACATCAAGTCGGCGGCATCGACTGTGTGGGAGGGCATTTCGGGTGTCATTTCCGGCGCGTGGGAGGGGATCTCCTCCTTTGTGTCCAGCGCGGTTGAGACGCTCGGCTCTGGGCTTTCGACTGCATGGACGGGCATCCAGACAACTGCCTCATCTGCGTGGGATGGCATCAAGGGTGCGATCTCTACAGCTTGGGACGGTATCCAGTCCGGCGTGACCTCGGCGGTAGAAACGGTGGCCACCGGGCTGTCTGGGGCATGGGAAGGCATCCAGTCTACGGCAAGCACTGCGTGGGAGGGTATCAAGTCCGGCATCTCTAGCGCATGGGAAGGAATCTCCGGATTCTTTGGTGGTATCTGGGATGCCATCACCGGCAAGACCAGTGACTCTACCACCCAGATGAAAACGGATACCTCTAACGCATGGTCCGGTGTGGAGGCGGAAGCCCAGACCGCATGGTCGGGTGTGTCTACCTCCGTATCGACTGCCTGTACTGGCATGGCACAGTCTGTGACGACCCAGATCGACAGCATCAAGGCATCCATGTCGGCAGCGTGGTCCGGCATCGCTTCGGATACCACTACGGCATGGAATGCGGTCAAGACCAACCTCACTACGGCATGGACCGGAATTACGACTTTCGTGACAACCAGCCTGAACAGTGTGAAGACCGCAGTGACGAACGGCTGGACACAGCTTCGTTCCCTGACGGTATCCAGCTGGTCCAGCATCCAGTCGAGCCTGACGGCAAGCTGGAATTCCATTAAAACGGCAAGCACCACAGCCGTGAACGCAGTGAAGACTTCCGTTACCAATGGATGGACAAACCTGCGCACGTTGACAACATCCAGTTGGAGTTCCATCCAGACCGTGCTGAATACGAGCTGGAACAGCATCAAGAGTGCAACCACCAGCTCAGTCAATGCGGTCAAGAGTTCCGTCACGGCGGGATGGAACAACCTCCGCAGCCTGACCAGCAGCAGTTGGTCGAGCATCCAGTCGGTACTCAGTTCCAGCTGGAACACCATCCGCAGCACGGCATCTTCGGCTGTGAACGCAGTGAAGTCTACGGTTTCTTCGGGCTGGAACGGCGTGAAGTCCACGACTAGCTCTACCTTCTCCGGCGTGCAGTCGGTGGTGTCCGGTGCCATGTCCAATCTGCGCTCCACGGTCTCTTCCGGTGTGTCCAGCATCAAGAGCAATTTCAACTCTCTCAGCTCCATTGCTTCTTCGGCATACAGCTGGGGCAGTGACATCTGCTCCCAGATGGCGGCCGGTGTTCGTGCGGCGGCAGGCTCGGTCGTCCGGGCCGCAGAGAACGTGGCAAGCAAAGTCAGAAGTCTGCTGCACTTCTCTGTGCCTGACACTGGCCCTCTGTCTGATGCGGACGAGTATATGCCTGACTTCATGAAGCTGCTGGCAAGCGGCATCAAGAAGAATCAAGACAAGGTCGTCAAGGCCGTCAAGACATTGTCTGGCTCCATGAAGACCAACCTGAACACGCCCGTGGGAGACATGGGCGACAAGGTGAAGTCGGTGGTGAGTGGCTTTGCCTCTACGATCAGCGGCAGCACAAGTAGAGTTCGGTCGGCTGCAAGCGGGCTGGCATCCGGCATCCGAACTGGGCTTATGAATGGTCTGGACGGCATGACCAGCGAGTTTAGGTCTGTCTGGAGTGACCTTGAAAAGATCACCAAAACATCGGTTAGCAGCATGAGCGATGAAGTGAAGCAGGGATTCTCCGACATGAAGACCTCTATCGGAGACTTGAGCGACCAGACCAGTTCTCTGGGCAACGCGATCCGCAGCCTCGGTGACACCTTCAACTCGGATTTCCTGAAAGGTCTGGGTGAGGGTATCAGTAAGGTGGGCGATACGGTCAGTACTGTCACCGGAATCGTGGACAAGCTCGGCTCCATGAAGAGTACCTTCGGCAGCTTGGGCGAGACGCTCACGAACCTCGGCAATGCACTGGGAACGGATGGCGGCGGTGGTCTGCTGTCGAAGATGGGGAGTTTCCTGTCGAAAATCGGCAACGCCGATGGCGGACAGATCGTCTCGAACTTCGGCAATCTGATCTCCGGGCTGACCTCCAAGATGGGTGGTCTGGGACAAGGTGTCACCGGTGTCATCTCGAAGCTGGGCAGCCTTGGCAGCAGCGGAACCGGCATCTTGTCGAACCTCGGAAGCGTTGCGACTGGTGTTCTCTCCAAGCTCGGCGGTGTTGGCAGCAGCCTGTCCGGGCTGCTCTCCGGTGTAGGCTCCACGCTGGGCGGCATCGCTGGCTCAGCTGGTTCTGCGATTGCGGGGCTGTTCGGTTCTGTTGGCACAACGGTGTCTGGTCTTGCAGCCGGTGCAGGCAGTGCATTGGCTGGTATCGCTTCTTCGGCTGGCGGTGTGCTTGCCTCGGCAGGTACAGCACTGGCTGGTCTTGCTGGCCCTGCTGGTATTGCGGTGGCCGCAGTCGGCGGTGTCGGCCTTGGGCTGACCGCTCTCTGGAAGAACTGCGATGGTTTCCGTGAGGGCGTGACCAACATCTGGAATAAAGTCACTTCTGTGTTCTCCAATGGTGTGACTGCCATTAAGAATGGCATCTCCAATGCGGCGTCTGCCATCGGCAATGTGGCATCCTCCATCTGGAGCGGCGTCAAGAACGTGGCTTCCTCGGCGGTGAACTGGGGCAAGGATGTGGTCAGCGGTATCGCTGGAGGCATCAAGAAAGGCGTGTCGTGGGTCGGCAATGCCGCCAAGAGCGTTGCAAACGGCATCCGCAGTTTCCTGCACTTCTCGGTGCCGGACGAAGGACCGCTGGCAGATGCCGACACCTATATGCCTGACTTCATGAAGCTGCTGACTGGCGGCATCAAGGCCAGCGAGGGCGGTCTGCTGAAGCAGATCCGGTCTATGGCCTCTAAGGTTCAGCAGGGGATGGCGGGAATCTGCTCCTTCAGCCTGCCGGAGATCAATATTCCCCGGCTGAACACAAGCGGTTGGAATCTTCCGCAGGCTGCTCTGGCCGGCGGCGGAACGACAAAGAACACGAATCTGGGTGGCGTTCACATCACAGTGAACGGCTACAACGCCCGGAACGATAACGAACTGGCACAGATCGTGGCTGACAAGATCAATGAGATGATCGACCAGGACGATTCGGTCTATAAGTAAGAAGGTGATGCGTATGGGCTATTTGCCTGAGAAAAAGACAGTATCCCAGTTTGATTTGAAGGGCAGGTTTGCACGGCAGTATCTGTCCTTTGCCGGGAAGTCCAGCAAGGACTTCCTTTTATATTTGTCTGGACCCAGTGTGTACGATTCCCCGGCAGCGGATGTAGAAAGCACATCGGTCCCCGGCAGAAACGGAGACATCATCAGCGAGAATGCAAGGGCAGGTCGGCGGCGGTATCAGAATGTGGATATCAAGTATGAAGCGTTCTTCTTTAACGGTCTGCCCGCTAAGACCGCCGCGGTCAAGTCGTGGCTGCTGTCTCCGGTCGGCTACCAGAAATTGCAGGATACCTATGACCCGGATTTCTTCCGGATGGCAGTTTGCACCGAAGCGATGGAGTTCGATGTAACGGCGCAGAAAGCCGCCAGGATGGATCTGGTGTTCAATTGCAAGCCCCAGCGGTGGAGCGTGGAAGGACAGAGAACTGTGCGGCTGGAAAGCCGGAGCAACCTCATGAACCCCTTCGCATTCCCGGCACAGCCCATCTTCAAGGTCTACGGAGATTCGGGCGGTGTGCTGTATGTGGGCGATGAATCCATTACCATCCACAGCATCAAGGATTATGTCCTGCTGAACTGTGAGACGCACAATGCCTACAATGCGGACGGCTTCTGCAATGAGACCATCCTCTCGGACGACTTCCCGGAACTGCCGGCTGGAAAGACACAGATCGCATGGACGGGCGGTATCACAGCGGTGGAGGTGACTCCGCGCTGGTGGACGTTGTGAGGAAGGAGGTGGAACGGGATGATCCCTTGCCTGTATGCATCCACGGAGGTAAAGTTCGACCACAACGGCATCGGCAAGCTGGCAGATGCACAGTCCTGCATCGTGACGGAAAAACGAAACGGCAGCTTTGAGCTGGAGATGGTATACCCGGCAGATGGTATCCATGCGGAGCAGTTGGAAGAAGGGAACATCATCCTTGCAAAGCCATCTGACACAGGCAGATCGCAGCCGTTTCGTATCTACAAAATCGCAACGCCGATTGACGGCAAGCTGACTGTCAAGGCAAGGCACATCTCGTATCAGCTAAACTTCATTACTGTCTCTCCCTTTGCTACGACCGGCTGCACCGGTGCGCTGGCAGGACTGGAAAGTCACGCGGCATCCGAGTGCCCTTTTGGGGTCTGGACGGATATCTCCTCCAGCGCCTCTTTTCGGCTCTCGGTGCCGTCCTCTTTTCGGAACTGCCTCGGCGGTATCGACGGCTCGGTGCTGGACACCTTTGGCGGAGAGTACGAGTGGGATCGATACACGGTCAAGCTCCATCATCACCGGGGCGCAGACCACGGTGTTCATATCGTTTACGGCAAAAATCTCATCGACTTCAAGATGGAGAAGAACATTGAGAGCGTGATCACGGGTGTACATCCGTACTGGCAGAATTCCGAGACCGGCGAGGTGACCGAGCTGCCGGAGAAGGTGGTGCTGGTGGAGCAGCGGTCAGTTCCGTACCAGAAGATCACGGTACTGGATTGCACCAGTGGATTTCAGGATAAGCCTACGGATGAGATGCTGCGCTCCTTTGCGCAGGATTATCTGAAGAATACCAGCCTGACCGAGCCGCAGGTGGATATCGACATCGACTTTATCCAGCTCTGGAACACCCCGGACTATGAGGATGTGGTGGAAGCGGAGCAAGTGAGTCTGTGCGATACCGTCCATGTGTTCATCTCCAAGCTTGGTATCGAGGTCAGCTCCAAGGTGACCGAAACGCAGTACGACTGTCTGCTGGAACGGTACGATGGCATTACGCTGTCGAACTCTACGGTTAGCAGCCGGAACTCGTCTTTGACTACAGCACTGAGCAGCATCCGAAACACAGCCAATGAAGCCTATAACACAGCCCTCCGTGTGGAAACGAGCATGGGTGAGCAGATCGGCGGCATTTCCGTGTCGATGGTCTATGACGGTACCCTGCTGGCCGGCCTGTTCGGTCTGCACTACCAGAACGTGACCGAGGTGAACGGCGATACCGTGCGGTATGCCTTCAATGCCGGGTCACTGGCAAAGTCTACCTTTGCGTGGAAGAACAGCCTGGATGGGTTTTTCATCTCCACCGATGGCGGTAAGACATGGGGCTACGGCTGGGAGCAGGACAATTCCCCGGTCAAGACGGCGTTGCTGCTGGATAACACCCTGCAGGAGTTGGATGAACGCTATAAGAAAGCCGGAGAACTGACTGAAGAACTGCTCGAACAGTTGGATGAGCGGTATAAGACGGCATCCGCCTTGTCCGAAGAACTCATCAAAAGCCTGGACGCACGATACGGTACGGCAGATAAGCTGTCTGAGGTGCTGCTCACACAGTTGGATGAGCGATATAAGACGGCGTCCGCCTTGTCAGAAGAACTCATCAAAAACCTAGACGAGCGGTACGGAACAGCGGACAAGCTGTCCGAAACGCTGCTGGCGAAACTGGATGAGCGGTATGCTTCGCCCATCTGTGCGCAGGAGGCAGCACCAAAGAATCCGAAAACAAATGCACTCTGGGTCGATACAACCGCCCTGCGGCTGAAGCTGTGGGACGGAGAAATCTGGCAGACGGTAGGCTATGAGCCGGCACCGCCTGAGCCCGACCCTGATACCCCGACAGAGGGAGGAGGCGAAGAAGATGGCAAACAGGAAGGCGAAAGCAGTGGTACAGACAGCGGAGGAACCGGCGCAGGAAGCACTGGTGACTAAGTCGTTCACGGTGTTTCAGGACGTGGAACTGTCATTCACAGAGAACCTGATTCCGACCCACATCCCGGTCAAGCAGTACGACAACCAAGCCCGAAAAGTGCGGTGTCGGCTGTATCAGAACTCGCTGGAGTACAAGGTCAGTAAGGACACCATCGTCAGCTACTCGGCTACTCGGCCGGACGGTGCGGTGTTCCAGTATTCCAGCGAGACCCGCCCGGATCTTGTGTTCGTGGATGACGGTGCGGTCATCCTGACGGTCACATCCTTTATGACCGAAGTATACGGCAGGTTCCCGATTGACATCTACCTTCTGTCCGATGAGGGAGATGTGATTGGTTCGTTCAGTCTGGTGCTGAATGTGGCACGTGCCGCAGTCATGAACGGTAAGATCGCCACGCTGACCTATAAACACGCTCTGGATGCAGCCGACAAGGGCATTCTGGAATTCCTCATCACCGATGACGGATACCTCGTGATGCGCTCGGACGATAAGCTAGGACTGGCGCAGGGGTCTGTGTCCAGCACCATCGATAAAGTGGCGAAGGACATCGAGGAGGGAATGGTCACCTCGTCTATCAATATGGACGGGCATCTGGTATTCCAGAGCTGGGATGCGCTGGGTCTGATTTTTGAGATGGACGATGAGGGGCATCTCATCGTGAGATACAATGAGGCGTAAGCCGGAAAGGAACTAGAATGGGAGAGTTTGTTGGCAAGCGAGTGGTGCCGGACCATGTGGGTGTCTGGGACCAGAAGAAGACCTATGAACCCTTGATGATCGTGCTGGATAGTGAAACGGGTGACAGCTATATCAGCCGGAAGGCTGTGCCTGTGGGTATCTCGCTGGCAGATGGGAGCTACTGGTCGCTGTGCGCCCATTATTCTGCACAGATGCGGAAGCTGGAACAGGACGTAGATGTGGATGTCCAGCAGATGCACAGTGATGTTACGGCTGTCAAAAATGCCATGAGTCAGGAGTTCCAGGAGACCCATACGGCAATCAGCAAGGAACTGGATGATACGCACAAGGCGATCATTCAGGAGCTGTCGGAAACGGAACAGCGTGTCAATGAGAATCTGGAACAGACCAGTTCGGAGTTGACTGGCAAGGTCGAACAGGCCAAGTCCGACCTGAACACTGGCCGGCAGGAACTGAAGGATGCCAAGGATACGCTGAACAAACGGATGGACAGCATTGCCGGGGGAAAGACCTCGGATGCGGAGATTCTGGATGCTCGCGTGGACAACCAGGGCACGACCCATGCCTCACTAGGCGAAGCAATGCGCTCGGCGGAAAAGACACGCGGTCTGTGGGATGATTGGCTTACTACAATCGTGTCCCAGCTTCTGGATGAGGCGACTGGTCGTGAGACAAAGGAATTGACCTTTGATTTCACGATTCGGACCTTCATCAATCTGAACGGCACGGTGGGTACGCTGGCGAATGAAAGCGACAGTCACTGGCACACCTCGGAGATGATCCCTGTTGTGGCAGGCCATGTGTATATTATCACTGCATCTAGTGGCTGGAAAAAATACTACTATGCTTTCTATGACAGCGACGAGAATGTTCTTGCTGGTGAGATCGCGCCGGATAACAAGTCCGGTAAAATCGAGAATCGAATCGTAATCGCGCCGGTTGGGGCGGTCAGTATGCGTATCACCTGGATTCAGGTTTCGAATTTTATGGGTAAGGTGGAGGAAGTGACTCGTTTCCTTTTCCCGACAAATGAGCTGAACGAGAAACCTGAATCCCGGATGGTTGCGGTGGAGACTGGTCTGGAAAAGGCGAAGGCCGATCTGATTGCAGCGGCAACCGGGGAGCAGAATACGCTTCTGAGTGCTGCGGTCGTGGAAGGGGAAGCAGTTGAGTTCACCTATACTGCCAACCGGTGCATCAATGAAAAAGCAGGAGAGGTTGTGCCACTGTCGAGTGAGAACACGGCATTCCGTGTATCCGAGCCGATTCCGGTCAGCCCTGGTGAATTGTATGCATTTACGGTATCCGGCGGCTGGAGTAAGTACCTGTATGCCTTTTATGATGAGAATGATAAGGTGGTAGGAGGGTTCCGGCAGAAGACCGATATGATTCGAACCTACTACGACCGCATTTCTCCTGTTCCGGCAACTGCTGCAACGGTACGTATCGCATGGGTGGAGAACAACCATTTCACGGGTGTAATCAAAAAGGTTACACGAATCAGCTATCCTTCGGTAGAGTTGGTCGGCACAGCAGCAGAACAGGCGGCAGAACGCGATAGCAGAATCTCCGGCTTGGAAAACTATCTGGCAAGCAAGATCGTGGACGAGAACTACGAATATGCTATTGGAGAAGCTGTCAAAGTTACCGAAAACAACGGAATGCTCCTGAATCCGACAACAGGTGCCATAGTGAAAGAGCCGACTGGTAACACGAATTACCGGTTGTCCGAGCCTATCACTGTGGAACCGTATACCCCGTACTGCATCAGCGCAGCCGGAAAAGCCGGGTACGGCCTCTATGCATTTTACGATGTGAACGGAAATCGGGTCGGCGGCGAAAACAACACAGGCAATACTGATCGCAAGATTGAGAATAAGGTTGTGACTTCTCCGGCACGAGCAGTTTCTATTCGGGTTGCATGCATCAACGGTATGCAGAGTTGCGGCATCCAGCCTATGACTCGTGGCTATTTTATTGGCATGAAACCTAAGTGGTATGGCCGCACATGGGTGTGCCTTGGTGACAGCTTGACGGAAAGCAATAGCCGTACTACGAAGCACTACTTCGACTATATCGCCGAAAAGACAGGCATTAAGACCGTGAACCTCGGTGTCAGTGGAACTGGTTATATGCGGCGGAAGGATATCAACCGAGCATTTTACCAGCGCGTCAGTGATATCCCGGAGGATGCCGATGTGATCACCATCTTCGGCAGCGGCAACGATCTCTCGTCTGACCAGACGCTGGGAACTGTCACGGATACGGGTACCGATACAATCTGTGGCTGCATCAACGCAACTATTGACGCCATCTACGAACGCATCCCTCTGGCTCGGCTGGGTATCGTGACCCCGACTCCGTGGGTCGGCAGTATGCCTTCTAAGACAACCTGCGGTATGGCGAAGTACTCGGAGGCAATCGTTGAGATCTGCAAGCGGCGCAGCATCCCGTGCCTGGATCTGTACCACGAATCCAACCTGCGACCCGATGATGAGAATTTCCGCAAGCTCGCATTCTCTAAGGACGGCGGCAATGGCGTGCATCCCGATGAAAAGGGGCATGAGATCATCGCCGCCTCCTTCCAGAGCCTGCTGGAACGACTGATTCTGTGAAATGGAGTGATAACTATGAATATGAACGATAATAAGAAGAAAAAATTCGGGGGGGGGGACTCCTGAAAGATGATTTTCATCCTCCCCCTGCTTGCGAAAAAGACGTTGGTAAGCCTTTGAGCAAGCAGAAGGGAGAATGAAATCATGGGTGAATTCGTAGGCGGACGCATTGTGCCGAAGCATTGCGGTGCATGGAATAAGAGAAGCAAGTACGAGATGCTCAGTATCGTGTATCAGCCGGAGACAGGCGACAGCTATATTAGCCGCAGGTCCGTCCCGGCGGGTACTGCTTTGAGTAGCGAGGAATACTGGGCAATCTGCTCGGAGTATTCCGCACAGGTCTGTAAGCTGGAGCAGGATGTTGATGCTGATGTCGAGCAGATGCACACTGACCTTACACAGACCAAGGCTGATATGAGCAGGGAGTTTTCGGAAACTCATACAGCTATCAGCAAAGAATTGACGGATACGCATACGGCTATCAGTCAGGAACTCTCAACTACCGAGCAGCGTATTGCCAAAAATCTTCAGGAAACGACCACTACCCTGACCGGACAGGTGACTACCGCCAGAAATGATCTCGCAGCCGGGAGAAAGGATCTGGAAACCACCAAGAATCAGCTTACAGCTCGGATGAACAGTATTGTCGGTGGTAATACCACTGATACAGAGATCCTTGATGCCCGTGTGGATGCAGATGGAAAAACCTATGCCAATCTGAGTGAGCGCTTGAAGGCAGTGGATGCCTACTATGCAGGGGCCGACGCTGAGACTGTGGATGGCACAGCTCACGGAAGTCTTGCGAAGTATATTCACGAGGAATGGCGCAACGACTATGACCTGATTCGAGGCGAGACCTTTTATAAAGGCCATGTGGATGTTAGTGGGCTGAATGCCAGCGATGATATGTCGGGGTGTGTTGATCCTAATGGCGAAGGCTATTATCTGTTGATCCCGACCGGGAATCTCCATGACGCCAAGCTGAATGTCCTTTTTTATGGGCTGCGCGGCAAGCCTGCTTTTATGCGTGGCAATTGGGGCGGCATGGAGGGTGACTTCCATTATGCTGGACGACTGTCCATTGTTCCTGCTCAGCATTTTAGGGAGATGGATGATGGCGGCATTATGATGCTGACATCAATTTCCGTATGGAACCGCAGTTCTGCGAAGTATCTCTATATTAATCTGACCGAGGAGGAAGCAGCGAAAGTACAGGTTGTTGTTTGTGATACGGAAGGAACGCCGTGTATGAACTGCCTGACGGAACTTTTGAACCGAGTAGGTGCAGATAGGGATCGGAGGGCAGTCCAGAGAGAGGCGGCGATTCTGAGCAAGATCGAACAGGGCAAGCAGACTGAATTGGAGCCGATTCGGACTGCGGTGGCAGAGAACAAGACCGCTATTGACAATCAGAACAAGGCTGTGGAGGAGAAACTCGCAAAATGGAACGAATCCGTGAAGGAATCTATTGAACAGGCTTTGCAGGTGCAGAACTCCAACTGGAGAGGGAAGACCATCAACTTTATCGGGGACTCCATCACTTATGGAGCGTATACCCCTGTGGGCGGTTCTTCTCCCAATAAGCGGGCTGAAAAGCGCTATTGTGAAATCGCCTGTGAGCGTCTGGGCGCAACCTGCCGAAACTATGGTGTGTCTGGCATCAGCATTTCCAGTACCTCGTACCAGTCTCCGACCGGTGCGATTTCTCTGCGATATTCGAGTATGGACGCTGCGGCAGACATGGTCGTGATCGCAGGAGGCACCAATGACTACGGCACCGGTGTTGCGCTCGGAACAATTGCTGACACCACAGATGTATCGTTCTATGGAGCCCTTCATGTACTGTGCAGTGGGCTTTGCGAGAAGTATCCCAGCAAGCGCATCGTTTTCCTGACACCGTTCCACCGTTCCAGTGAAGCTGCTAACAAGGTGGGTGCTACACTGGCTCAGTACAAACAGGCTATCTACGATGTGGCACGAGATGAGTTCGGCTTTGCAGTGCTGGATGGCTGGACTGTTGGTCTGAGTCCGAAAAACGCTAAGGTGAAAGCAGAGTATATCGTTGACGGTGTGCATCCGAACCCCATCGGACATGAACTGATCGGAGCCAGTCTTGCTCGTATGCTGAACGCCATTTAATACCCCACAGCTCTACGGCTGTGTTAATATAGATCACCATTACACAGGGACGGCGAAAACCGTCCCATTCTTTATGCCCGGAAACGGGCAGGAAAGGCAAGGTACAAGTATGCAAAATGTAATCGACAAGCTCCAGTTTGCTTTTGCGGCACTGGGCGGTTTTCTCGGCGGTTTTTCGGAGGCTTTGATGGCTTCCTCTACGCACTCATCGTCTTTGTGGTGACCGACTACTTCACCGGCATCCTTGCGGCGGGTATCCGCAAGGAACTGTCCAGCGAAGTGGGCTTTAAGGGCATTGCTAAGAAGGTGTGCATCTTCCTGCTGGCAGGTATGGCGAATGTGATCGATACGCAGGTGCTTCAGAATGGCGCAGCGATTCGCACCGCCGTGATCTTCTTCTACCTGTCCAATGAAGGTCTGTCCATTCTGGAAAATTCTGCTGTGATCGGTATTCCCATCCCCGAAAAGCTGAAGGATATGCTGATCCAGCTGACCAACGAGAAGCACGTCCCGGAGAAAAATGACGAAAAAGAAGGGTAACTATACAGTTTTTCGCCATTTTCATTGTGCTTTATGAGAGGAAAATTTGGAGAACTGGGTACCAAATGCTGAATTTCAGTAAGCATAATGAGAGAAGTTTTCTGAAAAGTACCTCCCAAAAGCCAAAAAATTGTGCGCTTTATGAAGGAGTCTATCGGGAGAGGGCAACCTCTCCCTCAATTTTGAAGGAGGAGCGACTATGAACGAATATCCTGCAAAGCTGAACATCGGCTATTATCGTGTTCGGGCCGATTGGAACGATGACGCATCCCAGCTCGGTGCATATAAGCTGCTGGCGAATGCCAAGGCAAAGTGTGACGAGAACCCCGGCAGCTATGTGTTCGCCGAGGACGGCACGGTGATCTACCCGGCGGATGAGCCTACGACCCGGGAGGAGAACGCTGAGGAGAAGCCTGTGACGGATATCCCGGAAGAGGACAAGCCCAGCGACGATGCACCCGGCGGTGCAGAAGAGGACTTCCCGTCCGCAGAGCCGCAGCCGGATGCCATTGCTTTCGGCAAGCTGAAGACCCTGATGAACATCCGCAAGGAACCCAGCCTCGAAGCAGAGGTCGTGACTGTGTACCCGATGAACACCATCGTGGAGGTGCTGGAGGTCTGCGACAACTGGCTGAAGATCAAGTGCCCGGAGGCGGAGGACGGCATTGCCTATGTGCTGAACGAGGATAATGCCTATGTCTTTGTCGGCAGAGATGTGTACGAAGTCGTAGCAGGGGACAACCTGTGGCGCATCGCAGAGCGTAAGCTCGGCAGCGGTACCCACTACACGGACATCCGTGAGCTGAACGGCCTGACTTCCAATGCCATCCGAATCGGCATGAAGCTGCTTCTGCCCTGATCAAGAATCGAATCTACACTATCTGGGCCCGGAGAAATCCGGGCTTTTTTCTATTGGAGGAATCTTCTATGGCATATACTAACAGCCCCTTAGTGGCTTATACGAACCTCAGCCCGAACCATTCCGGCTTGCGGACGCACAGCATCGACCGCATCACCCCGCACTGTGTAGTGGGGCAGTTGTCTGCGGAAAGTATCTGCGGCTGCTTCATCAGCACGAGCCGTCAAGCAAGCTGTAACTACGGCATCGGCAAGGACGGTCGTGTGTCGCTTTGTGTCGAGGAGAAGAACCGGAGCTGGTGTTCTTCCAGTGCAGCAAACGACCAGCGCGCCATCACCATTGAGTGCGCCAGCGACCGAAACCACCCTTACGCTATGAACAGTGCCGTGTACACTTCGCTGATCGAGCTTTGCACCGATATCTGCAAGCGAAATGGTAAGGCAAAGCTGCTCTGGCTGGGGGACAAGAACAAGACGCTGAACTATGCGCCGGCACCGGATGAGATGGTTCTGACCGTCCACCGCTGGTATGCGAACAAAGCCTGCCCCGGCGACTGGCTGTACAGCCGCCTCAGTGATCTGGCGGCCAAGGTAACGGCGGCACTGGGCACTCCTGTTGCGTCCACTGGCTTGCAGGCAGCTTCTTTGAAGGATATGGAGTCCGCAGAGGTTGTGACAAAGGTGGCCACGCTGTTTACCGCAAACCAGAAGCAGTCCGGCATCCTTGCCAGCGTGTCCATGGCGCAGTTCATTCTGGAATCCGGCTACGGCAAGTCCGAGCTGGCACAGAATGCCAATAACTGCTTTGGCATGAAATCCTCGCTGTCGGGGAACAGCTGGGCTGGCTCTGCGTGGGATGGGCATTCCGTCTACACCATGCAGACCGGAGAGCAGAACACGGATGGCAGCTATGTGACCGTCACGGCCGACTTCCGCAAGTACGGCTCCATTGAGGACTCCATTGCAGATCACTCCGCTTATTTGCTGGGTGCCATGAACGGCAGCAAGAAGCGGTACGAGGGACTGGCAGGCTGCACGGACTATAAGAAAGCGGTGCAGATCATCAAGGATGGCGGTTATGCGACGAGCCTTGACTATATGCAGAACCTCTGCCGGGTCATTGAGCAGTGGAACCTGACCCAGTTCGATGTGGCAGCATCTGTTACGCCTGTCACACCCGCCGCGACCCTGTACCGTGTGCGCAAGAACTGGTCGGATACTGCATCTCAGAAGGGAGCTTTCCGTGACCTGCGCAACGCCAAGGCGTGTGCTGACAAGAATCCCGGCTACTCGGTGTTCGATGAGAACGGCAAGGCGGTCTATCCCACCAGCACGGCATTTCAGCCCTACACGGTCCGGGTGTCTATCTCTGACCTGCGCATCCGCAAAGGCCCCGGCACGAACTATGGCTCCCGTGGTTTTACTGGCAAGGGTGTGTTCACCATTGTTGCGGAGGCAACAGGTAAGGGTGCATCCAAGTGGGGATTGCTGAAGTCCTTTGCCGGCAAGCGTAACGGCTGGATCAGCCTCGATTACGTCAAGAAGGTCTAATATCACCTCGTTGCGATGACACAAAAGCACTCTCTGGCACATAGACCGGGCTGATTCAAACGCCGCACTCCGGGCTTCCCAAATCCAACCGGGAAGCCCTTTACATTTGTCATATATGCTGCAATTCAGGCGTTCTGTCAGGCAGATAGTTTGTCGGTAATATGCCGATTTATCTGGGCGACAGAACTTGCTATTCAGCCATACATGCGGCATTATACGACTACCCCAAGGAGGATGACGCAATGGAAATTGTAGTGAAACAGAAAAGGGCGGCGGCCTATTGCAGAGTCAGCACCGGCATGGAGTGTCAGGAAGGTTCCTATGAGATTCAGAAAAGCTACTTCACAGAGCTGCTCTCCAATAACCCCGATGAGGAACTCGTAAAGGTCTATGCGGATGAAGGCAGCGGACGCAGTACGCAGGGTCGGCCGGAATTCCGACAGATGATTCAAGATTGCATGGATGGCAAAATCGACATCATCTATACCAAGTCCATCTCCCGTTTCTCCCGAAATATGCTTGACTGTGTGACCGTGGTGCGTAGGCTGAAAGAGCTGGGCATCCCGGTCATTTTTGAAAAAGAGGGCATTAACACGATGAATGGCCAGAGCGAGCTGTTCTTCCACATCCTTGCCATCATTGCCGAGGAGGAGTCCAAGAGCATCGGTGAGAATGTTCGAGCAGGCATCGCCTATCTCCATGACCAGGGCATTCCGACCGGCCGTGTGACCTACGGCTTTCGCAGGGTCAACAAGCAGGGTGAATGGAGAATTGAAGAATCCGAGGCCCGCCGTGTCCGCTATGCCTTTGACCAAGCGGCAAAAGGAGTCTGCTACGCAGATATCCGAGCTTGCTTGGATAAGATGGAGGATGAGGAAAATACCGGTGTGTCATGGTCTCAGAATCGAAATCGACTACCCAATATGCTGAAAAATGTCGCATACATGGGGGATTACTGGACGGATTGCTACTACACGGCCTACGGCAAGAACGGCCACCGATACAGCAAGCGGAACAGGGGAGAACGCGCCCAAGTTCATCTGGAGGACCATCATGAAGGTATTGTCAGCAGAGAACAGTTCGAGCGTGTGCAGACCATGATTCAGATGGACTTGCTCCACTCCGGACGAAAAAAATACAATGATGAACAGCAGAAGGTCCTGAACGACCCCAAATGGCAATAAGGAGAAAAGTACATGGAAATTACAGTAGAAAAGGTAGACACTGGGGTACAGAAGCTTGGCTTTCAGGCACTTAGCACCTTGAAAACAGTCCGCGTTGCAGTCTATGCCCGTGTCAGCACGGACCAGGAGATTCAGCTCCACAGCTTGGAGGAGCAGATGAAAGCCTTCCGCGCTAAGATTGCCCAGCACCCTGGCTGGATGTTGGTGGATGTCTACGCCGATGAGGGCATCAGCGGAACCAGCGTGAAAAAGCGTAAAGAGTTCTTGCGGATGATGGAGGATTGCGAGGCAGGCAAGGTCGATTATATCATGGCAAAAAGTATCTCTCGATTTGCCCGCAACACGGTCGAATGTCTGTCCTATGTGCGCCATCTTCAGAGCATCGGTGTCCAGCTTTACTTTGAAAAGGAAGGACTGGATACGGCAACGTCGGTGTCCGAACTGATTCTGACGGTCATGGCGGCTTTTGCACAGGAGGAAAGCCGTTCCATCTCCGAAAACCTGAAATGGGGCATTCGCAAGCGGTTTGAAAGTGGTGAGTCGCGCTGGACCAAGACCTATGGCTATCGGAAGACCAAGGACGGTGAAATTGTCATTGAACCGGACGAAGCTGCCATTGTGCGGATGATTTTCAAAATGTACCAGTACGGCATCCCCATGACGGACATTCTGGATGAGCTGACCTTTATACAGGCTCCTTCCGCAAGGGGCAAGCAGACGTGGAACAAGACCGCCCTTAAGTATCTCCTTGAGAACGAGAAGTACATTGGTGATATGCGGCTTCAGAAATGGGTCAGTGTTGACCATATTTCCCATAGGAGTGTCCGGAACGACTCGACTGTGATTCCGGTCTACAACGTCAGGAACCACCATGTTCCTATTATCGACCGCCATACCTACCAGCAGGTACAGCGCATTATGGAACTGAAATCTCCGCATGGGGAGTACAGCCGGTATCCCTACTTCGATACAAACATTGTCTGCCCGCTGTGTGGGAAGAAGATGATTCCGAGGGTCATGAAAGTGAACAGCCACAAGCGCATCCTTGGCTGCTTTGATGTGGACGGCTGCCGTGGGTATGCGGTCAAAGGGTATCTTGTGGATGCTGCCCTGCTGGAAGCCTACAACACCCTTGAAATCAAGGAAAAGAAGCGGACGGTAGCTATGCAGAGGATGCTGGAAATCAAGGCAGAGAGCCCGAAACTGGACACCGTCCAGTATTACTGGCTGGATGACTTGGTGGGGCACATTGAATTTAAACAGGACACCATGCGGGTGTTCTGGAAATGTGGTCTGGAGAGCGAGGTTGCTTTGAATGCATCCAAGGTTGAGGAACCGACCCATGTGGCAGAGCTTTATCGGAACTCGCTGGACCGTGCGCAGCGGAGCGAGAACAAGCCGGTGAGCGTGGTGCGGGCTGATAAGAAGTCAGTGAATACGCGGGAGGCACAGCGTAATGCTGCCATGCAGACGGCAAAGAACCTCCGTGCCAAGGAGAATGGAGTAGCAGCAAATGATTATTAAAAAGGTAATGCCAAAAATCCCAGTGGCAAAGAAACGTGTGGCCGCGTATTGCCGTGTCAGCACTTTTCGCAACGAGCAGGATGAAAGCTTTGAAACTCAGCAGAAGTATTACGAGGAGCTGATCCAAAGTCATCCCGACTGGGAACTGGTTAAGGTATATGCTGACCGGCATTCTGCTACACGAGTGAAAAATCGACCGGGCTTTCAGGAAATGGCGGCGGCCGCCGAAGCCAAGAAGCTGGATATTATCATTTGCAAGAGTATTTCCCGGTTTTCTCGGAACATGGTGGATTGCCAGCAGTATGCCAAATGGTTTAGAACGCTGGGGGTTACAATCATTTTTGAGGAACAAAATATCCGCACAGATGATCCAACCTGTGATTTCGTCCTATCCATCTTGGCAGCAGTGGCACAGGATGAAAGTCATTCTATCAGTGAAAATGAAAAGGCTGCTTATGCAAGCCGATTTGCACGAGGTGAGTACAATCTCGGCAATAATCGTATTCTCGGCTACGACTGTGTGGATGGCGAGCTGGTTCCCAACAAGGACGCTTGGATTGTAAAGGAAGTATTCCGCAGATTCATCGAAGGCGAGAGCTATAGGCAAATCGCTAAAGGTTTGGAAGAGCTGGGGGCTCAATCGTTGCACAGTAAAAAGGGGTTTGGAGTAGAAACTCTCCGGTACATGGTTTCAAATGAAACCTATGTGGGTGACAAGCGGTTGCAGAAGAAAGCTCCGTTGGACTACCTGACCAAGAAGCCCAATCCGAATCAGAAGGTGGAATCCAATTATCTGTGGGATGACCATGAAGCAATCATAGATCGGGAGACATGGGATAAGGCACAGGAAATTCTGGAAAAACGAAAAGAACTGGCAAAGGTCGGTATTCATAAAACGAACAGGGAGCATCACTTCCTCTACGGCAAAGTATTCTGTGGAGAATGTGGTGCTCCCTTTTTGCGCCGGACTTTGAAAGCTGCTGGCGGTTTCAAGACGCAAAGCACCTATAAAGCGTGGAACTGCCGAAACCGGCAAAAAGGAAAAGGCAATGAGCGATGCGGCAACCGCTTTATTAAGGAAGAAGAACTTATCGATGCAATCCTGCGAGAACTTGAGTGGCTGAACATGGATCAGGAACGGTTTGAAAAGGAAGTATCGAAGGTACTGGTATATCCAGACCATATTGAAGTTGAGAAAAACTGATACAGCCCACCGGGTCACTTTCTGGCTTTGCGAATAAGCAAAAGAAGATGGTGACCCGGTGGGCCTTTTTGTTTTGGATGGGATTGCTATGTATAGAGTTTTGCTTTATGCTGGGTGCCAGAGACACACGATTGGGAGGAACTTGTATGAAGCATGAACTTGAACAGGTACATATTGAATCCTATGGATTGACTGGGCCAGAAGTGGTAGTTGCCGCAGCAATCAAAGTTTACTTGATGAATTTGCCATGGTCCGACGCGAAAAAGAAAATGGATGCAGTGATAAGCTTGGAGAGAGGGGCAGTGACGGTCGATGGGAGAACCCTGTCTGGTTTGGTGAACGATTCGGTAGAATACGCTCTGGGAGCAGTAGGCCAGAAAACTGAGCTTGCGCCAGAATTATGGCAGACAATGGAGGCCCAGCTTAAGTCGGTGAACGGATCGGTTACAGTTCAAACAGTAGCCACAGGGCTGTTAGATTTCCTGTACGATTGCTGGACTTCAACTAAAAGGTAGACCTTGGTTACATACAGCCTGCATAGACCACAGAAGCACCCTCTGGAAAAGAAGGTGCAGCGGTGGCTTATGCGGGCAATTTTTGTTTATACGCCGAGGCTGTAAAGGATGGCGCGTAATTCTTTCAAGGTACGAGTGAGAATTTCAGCTTCGAGTTCGTTGCAGTCAATCAGAAGCCGATGAACTTCGGTGTCTGCTGTGGAAACGGAGTGGGTCAGACTATCGACAAGCAAGTCATCTGTAGAAACGCCGAGAGTGTTTGCAATCTCTACGATTGTTTCAAGACTTGGTCGGCAGGCAGCGGTTTCGAGCTGACTGATGTATTGACGGGAAAGATGAACCTCGTATGCAAAGTCTTCTTGCGTGAGGTGAGACTGGTTCCGAAAAAACGCTATACGTTTTCCGAGCGCAGGGTAGTCTATAGGCATGGCTTTACCTCCAAACTGGCCCGCATAAGAACAAGACAATTATTGCGCCGAACAAAACACATAGCAAATTAATGCGGTAAGGATGCAACCTTCCTCCCCTTACGGTGTTGCATCCTTAGAGAATATTTTCTATCAAATGTCAAGCAGTAGTTGACATTTAGAAAAACGTGTCGTCTACTGCTTGACAGTCAACTCGCCAGTGCAGATGTATAATAAAACTGAAGAACTCTAAGGGTTATACAATGCGGGAACGGGGGATTGGGACGAGTGCAAGAAGGACTTTTGACGCTGTATAGTGAGGTCGAATCATCGCCAGTCCGCTGGCTCTGGTATCCATATATTGCAATTGGAAAAATAACCTTGCTACAGGGAGACCCCGGTGATGGCAAGTCTACAATGATGATGAATCTGATTGCTGAAATAACCACAGGAGGTGCCTTTCCTGACGGAAAACCATTGGAGCAACCACAGAAGGTTATCTACCAATGCTCAGAAGACGGGGTTGCGGATACGATAAAACCCCGTCTGGAAGAACAGGGCGCAGACTGCAGCAAAGTGGCATTTATCAATGAAGAAGTCAACAGTGGGCTGACACTCGATGATGAACGCATTAGGGATGCAATCGTTGCGTTTCGACCGAGGCTTGTTGTGATTGACCCAATTCAAGCATACCTCTCCAGTGACTCCGATTTGCAGATTGCTGGAAAAGCAAGGCGGCTGATGCAGCACCTTGGAATGTGGGCGGCTACCTATGATTGCGCCATTGTGCTGATAGGGCACTTGAACAAAAAGGAAGGCATAAAAGGCTTGTATAGAAGCCTTGGAAGCATTGACGTGGTGGCGGCTGCAAGAAGTGTGTTGCAGATTGAGCGCGATGCAGAAAACATGGATATCCGTGTCGTTCACCAGATAAAAAACAGCTTAGGACCAGATGGGTCTAAAATCAGTTTCTCGATAACAGAGGATTACGGGTTCCAATGGCTGGATTCCATATCTGAAAGCTGCGATGAAAAACAAGAAGTGCAGACTTTGGAGTATAAGACAAAAACGGAAATGGCTTGCGCTCTTTTGAAGCAGTATCTTGTAAAAGGTGATATGGCATCAAAAGAAATCTATGAAAGGCTTGGAGAAGCTGGAATAAGTCGCAGAACCATAGCTGAGACAAAACATGTGCTGGGAATACAAAGCTATAGAAAAATGCGCCAGTGGTACTGGACGCTCAGGGAATAAGGTGAAACCGTGAAAGAAAACAGTGGACAAGACCGTAAGCAGAAAATCCGTGATAAATATAAAGGCACGGATGCGTCTGAAATCGAAATAATCCCTGCAAAGCCTACTGCGGATTTTATGGAGAGCGGTGGAATTCGCCGTGTGGCGGCCTATGTTCGGGTCTCAACGGATAATGACGAACAGACATCTTCTTATGAACTTCAAAAGAATTATTATACTGAGTACATTACAGGACATCCTGGATGGGAACTTGTTGGAATCTATGCAGATGAAGGTATAAGCGGAACATCTATTGCACACCGAAAAGGCATGCTCCAGATGATTGAGGATTGCAAAGCCGGGAAAATAGATTTGATCATGACCAAGTCGATTGCTCGATTTGCAAGAAACATCGTTGATTGCCTTTCTGTTATTGACCTTCTGAAAAACCTTGAACCGCCTGTAGGTGTTCAGTTTGAAGCAGACAACATTTATACGCTTGACAATAATGGACGAATGATCTTGACGATTTTGGCCTCGGTTGCTGAAGAAGAATCCCATTCAAAATCGGTCATTATGAACTGGTCGATTGAACGCCGGTTTAGGAAGGGACTGTTTTTAACACCAGAGCTGCTTGGCTATGACCGGGACGAAGATGGTGACCTTATCGTCAATGAGGACGAAGCTGAAACTGTAAAAGCAATCTACTATCTTTACTTGAATGGTGTTTCATTTTCTGATATTGCAGAATTGCTTAAAGCCTATAAACGCAAGACAAAGCAGGGAAGTTATGAGTGGAGCGCAAGCACACTGGCCGAGATTGTTGCAAATGAACGTCATTGTGGTGACATTAGGGCGTGGAAGACATTTACCCCTAATTTTTTGACACACAAAGCCAAAAAGAACAATGGTGAAAGAACGCAGTTTAGAAGAAAAAATCATCATGAAGCCATAGTTTCTCGAACTGTATATGAAGCAGCAAATTTTCTTCGGGCATCACGTGCCTATGCGAAGAAAGCTAGGCCCTTGCCTGTACTAAGCGTTGTTGACAATGGAATCCTTCGAGGATATGTACCTCTGGATAAAGACTGGACCGGATTCTCAACGGATGAATATCAAAAGGCATCTGAAAGTGTTATGAGCGAGTTGGAGGACACGCGGCAGATTGAATATAAAGCAGGATTAGACATGCGTGGCTATGAGGTGGTTCGGTCTCAGTATTTCTCTACTACGCAAAACCCTGCGATGACAATAGCAGATGGAAAACTGAGCTTTAATACGGCCTGCCTCAAAAAATTTGAGAATGTGGAGTATGTAGAGCTGCTGTTGAATTCAGTGAACAGGTGTATTGCTGTTCGACCGTGTGATGGGAACAATCCAAATGCAATTCACTGGGGAAAGCTGCGCGAAGGGCGGTGGTGTGCGCTGTCCAAGTCGTGCCGTGGACTGGCGAAAACGCTGTTTGACATTATGGATTGGGATCAGGACCTGAAATACCGTTTCCGTGGTGACTTTATCGAGAATGATGACCAAAAGGTTATGCTGTTTCAACTGGACGAACCTGAAATGGTAAAGACGGAGAACATCGTTCTTCCGCCCAAAGAAGCTGAAACAGATGACCGAGCTGAAATCGCAGGGAGGACAGTTAAGCAGATTATTAACATTTTGCCTCCGGAATGGGAGGACACATTTGGAAGACCGATTACCAGCATCGGAGAGATTAATCTACTGGAGCAGAGGCACTATGCGGCTGACTGGGATGTTTTGCGGCCGGCAAAGGAACTGGCCGAATACAGTACATTGACCTCAGAAGACCTTGAAGAACTTTTACATGAAGCAGAGAAAATAATAGAAGGGTGGCCTATACCAGATGAACATGGAGCTGGCGAATCAGCAGACAATGGAGATGGAGAATCCGCAGGTGTTGGAACTGAGTGCGGAGCAGATGTCGGAGCGGGAACAGAGGAGAACGGAGATCGAGCAGACCTTTGATTATGATGGCTATCAGGTCGCCCGGAGGGAACTTTTTGCACATCTTCGAGATCCCGCCATTATAATAAGGAAAGACAGCATCACATTCAACACGGCCTGCATTGCAGGTTTGGAGGATGTGGTGTACGTCAACATCATGTTTAACAGCGACTTAAAGCGGCTTGTAGTTAAAGGCTGTAATGAAAATGACAGAGATGCTCTGCGCTGGTGTATCGCAAAACCGGACAAGCGTAAGAGTCGGAAAATGTCCTGCAGGTTATTTTCAGAATTGCTTTATAAGGAAATGGATTGGTCCGGTGACTGCCGGTATAAGATCCTCGGATACCGCATCGAGTTCGAGGGCGAAGCTCTCTATGTGTTTGACCTTGTGGCGGCCGAGGTGTTCCACGAGTGTAAAAAGAAGCAGTCTGCTGATCAACGACCTACGACAGTGGCCGAAGAGAATACGGAAGAACAGCCTGTGAATCCTCGGAAGGGTTACTACCCAGATGACATCGCGGGTACATTTGGCATGCCTGTTGAGCAGCATCGCCAAGAGTCTGAGCTGAGGCAAATGGATGGTTTTGTCTCGGTTGGAATGCTTACGGGTATGCCCGGACAACAGCAAAATCTATAAAAATTGAATTTGAGCACCAAGGGGGGGAGTCTACCCTTTTTCAGGAAGGAGGAAAAATTATGCCAGCAAAGACATGGCAGCAGAATATGCTGGGGATTACATTTCGATATGCAGACGGTCGCATCACGGTCTTCCGGAGCGCCCTTGAATCTATTGGCCGCCCAGAATTCTATCATTTTCTCTACAACCCGACCAAGCAGATGTTTGCAATACAAGCGTGTGGGATGGATGCAGAGGGGGCCAATCGTGTTCCAAAGAAAAATCAGGACGACCGATATGAGATCAAGAGCAAGAATCTTGTGCGGCTGCTCTATCAGAGCTGTGGCTGGGACAGAACAAGATCCTACCGGCTGCCGGGTGTTGAGTATCCGCAGCAGAGACTCGTGAATTACGGCCTGTGTCGCGCCATTCCCATTTTCGAGGGAAAGGTGGACAAGGAGAACGAAAGTGCACAGGAGCCGGTACAGGCAACTTCTGGGGCAGAGAATATTTGACTGTGCGAGTCTGAAGAAGAAACGGTTAGGCTCCGCAGTCGCAGAGAAAACTGAATAAAAAATGTAGCAGCCCACCAGGTTGCTTTCCAACGAGCTGAGAGATCAGCAGGAAGGAAAGGCAACCCGGTGGGCTGCTTTTTTCTATTCAGCGGACAGTTGCTCCGTGTCTGAACGGGTGTTTATTCCCGACCGCACCCATTTCCTCGCGTCTGAATTGATGAAGCCGGGGAGAGGCAGAAATCTGCATCGTGTCCAAACGTATGTTTATTCCTGATGGCACCCCATCCTCGTGACTGAACACTATATATTGACACAAAGAAATAAACAAGCACTAAATATGGTGGCTTGCTCTGCGACCAGCGTTGAATCCTGTTTATGCCTGAAAGTACCGAGGGAATTTCTGAGGGTCAAACCACGGCTATGAGTGGAGGAAATCACTAAATATCGACGTTTTTGTACATTTTGAACTGCTAAAAATTGGAAGAAAATCCGGAGTGGAATCGGGCATAAATACACCTCTTACAGTAGCGTTAAGCCGGAAAGTCAGCAAATCGCCCTATATGAGGCTGAAATACTGCATCTAGTAGTGCAAAATGCCGAGAGCATGGGCGCAAGCGAGGGCAAGATGGGGTCAAGTTAAGGCTTTCACACCTCGAAAAAGCACTTTTATGGATGCGACTGTAGCTCGTGGGTTTATGCCGGATGGCACTGTGCGGAATTGCGCTGATATTCACATGGTTTTTTCGGGATTGAGCGATGATAACATCATTTGCGATTTCATCCCGGTCTTGGAGATAACAAGGCGGATGTGAGCAAGATGGTGATAAACACATGGTCGCAGAGATGCTCATTCGCGTGGGGTAATCCGGCATAAGCAGGGGAGCTACCGTAACGAGCGAGGGTGCTATCCGGACTAAAGACAGCGGTTACCGTAGCAACGTTCATTGTGGCGGTATAAGAGACATAGCGGCAGTGTGACTCACACTGCTGAGGACGATTAGTAGAGCTTTATAAGAAAAAAACGGCTCAGACTCTTTGAGATTGAGTCTGGGCTGTTATTTGTGGGAGAGAGGAACAGAGATGAAAAAGGTACTTCTTGTGACATTCTCGGACAATGCGGATCATCAGGATACGCTGTTCGGAATGTATGAGGAAATGAGAAAGCGGAGTGACTGGGATGCCTATTTGTTGTGCATTAAGACTCCGAAGGTAGAGCTGCAGCAGTCAGATCATGCTTGGCTTGTTGACTGCCCGGAACGTCCCGGTGTGACTAAGAAGACTTTCAACCTCCCTTTGCTCCTTTCTATTGTCCATCGTATCCGCAGGGGGCGTTTCGATGCCATTTATTTTGAGAGTCTGCACACATGGAACCTGAATAATGACTATGTCACAGACGCAGAGATGCGGGCGACATTTATCAACTGTGACTGGACGATTGTTCCTTATAATTCGGCTTCGCAGTCGGGCATTATCATCGACGCTTATAAATATAGCCGCCCTGTGATTGCCTTTGCGGTTGGAGCAATTCCAGAGCAGGTCGATGATGGTAAGAGCGGCTACCTTGTAGAAGCTGGAGACAATCAGAAATTTGCGGCCAAGCTGAAAGAAGTGATGCAGCTGAGTGCGGCGCAGTACGATGCAATGAGCCGGGATGCTTACCAGTATGGCAGCAAGAAGTATGCAACAAGTGGAGCAGTGGAACGGTTTGTGGAACTGCTCAATGACAAGATTTGAGGACGGGTCATGTGGAATAGGTTAAAGAGATATGTGATGTTATTACGCATATTTTCGCGGGGGGGGGTACTCACGTGCTGAGTACCTGAAGAAAAAAGGCTATTTCAAGTCCATTGGCAACCATGTGTATTTGCAACCGTGGAACTTTGGAACAGAGCCGCATTTGATCAGCTTTGGAGATAACGTTCATGTGGCAAGTGGGGTTACATTTGTAAACCATGATATTACCTGCATGATGTTCAACTATATCTGCGACCGTGAAGCAGTCAACAAGCTGTTCGAGGAGGAGCATCCGGATATTGTGGTCAACTTTGCGGCGGAGTCTCATGTTGACCGTTCCATTGAAGATCCGGGCATCTTCCTTCAGACCAATATTATCGGCACTTCTGTGCTGATGGACGCTTGCCGTAAGTATGGCATCCAGCGTTATCATCAGGTTTCCACGGATGAGGTTTATGGTGATCTTCCGTTGGATCGCCCTGACCTGTTCTTCACCGAAGAGACTCCGATTCATACCAGCTCTCCGTACAGCAGCTCTAAGGCTGCGGCTGATCTGCTGGTTCTGGCTTACCATCGTACTTATGGTCTGCCGGTGACGATTTCTCGTTGCTCCAACAACTATGGTCCGTATCACTTCCCGGAGAAGCTGATTCCGCTGATGATTGCCAATGCACTGGCTGACAAACCGCTGCCTGTTTACGGCGAAGGTCTGAATGTTCGTGACTGGCTGTATGTGGAAGACCACTGCAAGGCTATTGACCTGATTATCCACAAGGGTCGCGTGGGCGAAGTCTATAACGTCGGCGGTCATAACGAGAAGCAGAATATCGAAATTGTAAAGATTATCTGCAAAGAACTGGGCAAGCCGGAGAGCTTGATTACTCATGTTGGAGATCGTAAGGGGCATGATATGCGTTACGCAATCGACCCGTCCAAGATTCATAATGAGTTGGGATGGCTGCCGGAAACCAAGTTTGAAGATGGCATCAAGAAAACCATCCAGTGGTATCTCGATAACCGTGAGTGGTGGGAGACCATTATTTCCGGCGAGTATCAGAACTACTACGAGAAAATGTACAGCAATCGCTAAAAGCCTGGGGAGGAATCGGTATGAAGTTCTTTGTAACAGGCGTTGGCGGTCAGCTGGGACATGATGTAATGAACGAGCTTCTGAAGCGCGGTCATGAGGGCGTTGGCTCTGATATTCAGGAAAATTACAGTGGTATGGCAGACGGTTCCGCAGTGACAAAAGCACCGTATGTTGCCCTGGATATTACGAATAAAGAAGCTGTTGAGAAAGTTATCACAGAAGTAAATCCCGATGCAGTAATCCACTGTGCAGCATGGACCGCTGTTGATATGGCAGAAGATGACGATAAGGTGGCGAAAGTCCGTGCCATCAATGCAGGAGGCACACAGAACATTGCGGATGTCTGTAAGAAGCTGGACTGCAAAATGACCTATATCAGCACGGATTACGTGTTCGATGGTCAGGGTACGGAACCTTGGCAGCCGGATTGCAAGGACTATAAGCCTCTGAATGTGTACGGTCAGACCAAACTGGAAGGTGAGTTGGCAGTCAGCCAGACACTGGAGAAGTATTTCATTGTCCGCATTGCATGGGTGTTCGGCTTGAACGGTAAGAATTTTATCAAGACCATGCTGAATGTCGGCAAGACCCATGATACTGTCTGTGTGGTTAATGACCAGATTGGCACACCTACCTATACATACGATTTGGCGCGGCTTCTGGTTGATATGAATGAAACCGAGAAATACGGCTATTATCACGCAACCAACGAAGGCGGCTATATCAGCTGGTATGATTTTACGAAAGAAATCTATCGTCAAGCTGGATATAAGACGGAAGTGATTCCTGTTACCACGGAAGAATATGGTTTGAGCAAAGCAGCTCGTCCGTTTAACAGCCGTTTGGACAAGAGCAAGCTGGTGGAAGCTGGATTTACTCCGCTTCCGACCTGGCAGGATGCACTGAGTCGTTATCTGAAAGAAATCGAGGCCTGAAAATGGGACAGATTAAAGTTGAGAAAAATGTAGGCGGCATCGAAGGCCTTTGTGTAATCGAGCCAGCCGTTCATGGTGATGCCCGTGGCTATTTCATGGAAACCTACAATGAAAAAGACATGAAGGAAGCAGGCATTGATGTTCACTTTGTTCAGGATAATCAGTCCATGTCTACAAAAGGTGTGCTGCGTGGTCTGCATTTTCAGAAGCAGTATCCGCAGTGTAAGCTGGTTCGCGCCGTGCGCGGTACGGTGTTCGATGTTGCTGTTGATTTGAGAAGCAATTCGGAAACCTATGGCAAGTGGTATGGCGTAACGCTGTCTGCTGAAAACAAGAAGCAGTTCCTTATCCCGGAAGGTTTTGCACATGGGTTCTTGGTGCTGAGCGATGAGGCAGAGTTCTGCTATAAGGTCAACGACTTCTGGCATCCGAATGACGAAGGCGGCATGGCTTGGAATGACCCTGAAATCGGCATCGAGTGGCCGGAAGTGCAGGGCGAGTATAAGGGAAGCGCAAGTGCAGAAGGCTACACGCTGGAAGATGGTACTGCGTTGAATTTGAGCGATAAGGATCAGAAGTGGATGGGTTTGAAGGATACCTTTAAATTTTAATGAGTATGAATAAGCTGTGGACGATAGCACATGAGCTAAAAAAATATGGGGGGGGGGTACTGGATTGCCCGCCTCTTCGAGTTGCTTAACTATATAATCTATTCGAATCATATTCCTGCGGATGTTCAAATCGGTGATAATACAAGGTTTGAACACCATGGGTTAGAGTGTGTAGTACATAACAAGGCGATTATAGGTTCTAATTGTAAGATATTCCAGAACGTGACAATTGGGGCAAAGTGGCCAGAGGGAACCAAAACAGATGGTGTTCCTAAGATAGGAAACAACGTTCAAATTGGATGCGGAGCCGTAATAATAGGAAATGTGACAATTGGCAACAATGTTTATATTGGGGCAAATGCAGTAGTGTTAAGAGATGTTCCGGATAATTCAATTGCAGTTGGTGTGCCAGCTAAGATAAAAGCACGATGAGCAACAAGTGATTAGGGGAGATAGATATGAAGATACCAGAGTGCAAGTTCACAAATTATATATTTGTTGTAACGGGGATGAGTTACATTATTGACTCGAGTGGTACCAGTAAAGTGGTAAAAGCTCACGAGGATATTTTTTGTGCGAATGGTATCGGGTATATTACGATTTTCCCAATTAGTCGTTCACGTGGAGAAGGTGCAAACTGGCATTGCACGACGACGGGATGTTATGGCTTTACTATTGATGGGCAGTTTATCAGTGTTATGACGGCAAAGGAAGTGCTAAATTCAATTTCTGAACTCGATAGGGCTGGAAAGAACTGCATCGGAGTCCTTGTGCATCACATTATAAGGACTGATATTGCTGAGGTTGAGTGGATTCTTGAGAAAATCAAAGATGTTCCTGTTGTGTACTATCTACATGATTTTTATACATGCTGCATTAATCCTAATTTGATGAAAAATGATAATCAGTCGTGCATCGATAGAGATATTCCTTGTGAAGGCTGCTACTATTTTGGGAAAAAAGCGGAACATTTAGAAAAAGTTCGGCACTTTTTACGTGCATTTGAAAACAGAATCACATTCGTAGCACCCGCCGAGTATACAAAGAAACATTGGATTGCATTTTATCCGGAATATGCAGATAAGACGATTGTTATTTCTCATCAAAAAGCAATTGGTGAATACTCCGGTAATAAAGAAACTGCATTGAATGAAGAACCGCTTCGGCTTGGATTTGTTGGTGCACAGAAGCAAATTAAGGGATGGGATATCTTTAAAAAGGTGGTAGCGGCAGCCGAAGATGCAGGATGTAATTACGATTTCTATTATTTCGGAAACGGTTCGGAAAAAGTAGATGGGGTTACGGCCGTTAATGTAGATATAGCGACACAGGGAAAAGATGCGATGATAAAAAATCTCAAGGAAAAGCGCATTTCTGCGGTTTTCCTTGTGTGTGTGTGTGGGGAAACCTATTCATACACAACATACGAAAGTCATGCGGCAAATTGCTATATCTTTGCAATGAAATCAGGGGGAAACATCCCATATACAGTGGAGAAGAACCATACATCATTTTTTATTTCTCTTGGAATTGGTGCTGTTTTCTGCTTTAAGGACACAATTTATAAGAAATCGTGGTCTTTTTTGATGGCGATAATGTTTTCAGGGCTGTTGCTGACTGGCAAAAGAGGCCCTATTGTTTTCCTTTTGGTTGCACTGCTGTCGATTTATTTTTTCAGCGGATATGGCAAGGATCAAATAATAAGATTTGTCAAGATAATCGGAATTATAGTTGCGGCAGTTGTTTTATTGGGGATTATAGCGAATGTAACCAAAATTGATGGAATTATTCGAATATACGATGCAGTATATGAATTTCTGACAGCAGGATCAGTTGATGACGCGGGTAGAAACCAGTTACACGAGCAAGCGCTGCGATTTTTTGAAGAGAATCCTATTTTTGGTATTGGATGGACAAATTTCAGAGTGATGTATTCATTCCGAAGCACACATGTTCATTGTATCTATCTACAACTCTTGTGTGAAACTGGACTGGTCGGTTTCGGAATATTTGTAACTTTTTTCGCAACAAGGCTAATAAACACATTATCGTTAGTCAGAGAAACTAGATTGACCGGGAATATGCAGGAAGGCGGTTGGATTAAGTTCTCTTTCTTTATTCAATTATACTTTCTTCTCTATGGAATAACCGGAAATCCGTTATATGACATAGAGGAAACTATTATGTATTTTTTCGCAATAGGTATATCCTACTTGCCGTTGCTTTCGAGTGACAATAACATAGCGGGGGAAGAGTAATGAAAACTGCTATTTTAACTTTCCAGTTTGCTCATAATTATGGGGCTCTTTTGCAGGCATATGCGTTGAGACAGTATTTGAAATCCTATGATCTAAAGGGCGAAATTGCACCATACTATCCAGAATGGGCACAATCCGAGTATGCAATTAGTCCGTTTGCGAAGGGAATCTCTTTCAGACGAAGGGTACGTTTGGCATCACAATATTGGAAACGGAAAGGACAAAGCGAGGTATTTGATAAATTTATTTCAGAGGAACTGGATGCAGGTGATACATTTTCGTCCGAACTTGAATTGAAAAAATGGCTGGAGACGCATGAATGTGTTATTTGCGGCAGTGATCAAATTTGGAATAACAATATTACGGGAAATGGTGGAGCATATTTTGCTGTAGACTGTAATGTAAAGAAGATATCATATGCAGCTAGTCTTGGAACAACACAACTGAACGAAACGCAAAAGAGCAACATAATTAATTATCTACCCTCATTTTCATCAATATCCGTCAGGGAGCCTGGATCGGCTGAGCAGCTAACCAAGATATTGCATAGAGAAATTCAGGTTGTTTTGGATCCGGTCTTCTTGCTAGATAGAGACGAGTGGAGAAAGCTAAGCCGACCGGTTAGTGTTGATTCTAATTATTTGTTTTTGTATTTTTTACAGGAAAATGAAAAATTGTTGGAATGTGCAAAAAAATATGCTGAAGAAAACGGCTTAAAAATTTACGAAGTCCATCCAACGCTAGCAACGAGACATAACGGATGCAAACGTTTGGAGAATGTTGGCCCGAAGGAATTTATATGGCTGATTGAAAATGCGTCATGTGTATGTACAAACTCTTTTCATGCAACAGCCTTCAGCACAATTTTCAGAAAAAAATTAATTCATATTCCGAATAGCAAATCTCCAGAAAGGACAACTTCTTTGTTAGAACGAGTAGGTATAGAATTGAAAACTGACAAAGAGTTTCCTTTTTATGATATCAGTTTATGTGATGACACAAATCTAAATTTTGAGATAGAGAAGTCGAAGAAATTCTTGGATGCAGTGATGGAGAGTGAACAATATGGCAATTAAAGTTACAACAATGATAGGGGACAATTACGGATCTGCATTACAAGCCTATGCCCTTCAACAGGTAATAAAAGAAATCGGGGGGGGGTCAAGTGTTGTTAATCTGCGTCCTAAGAGCTATGTTGTGCGCTTCTTGAGAACATATCTTATCCCAACAAAATACGATGGAAGTGCCAACTTGAGAACTTTAATAGTGCGCAGTTTGAATTCTATAGTGAGATGGATTGGAATGCAGTATTTGCGCATATTGCAGGTCAACGAGAAACATCAATGAAGTATGTTGAGCAGATTGTCAGACAGGATAAGTAATGCAAGCAGTTTACATATCCTGAAAATATTGAAGAAAGGTGGTTTTCAGAAATATGTATTTGAACAGCCATATTGCGAGTGAATGCTGTGGTTGTACGGCTTGTGAACAAATTTGTCCGAAGAAGTGCATATCCATGCAAAAGAATCCTGAAGGCTTTTTATATCCGATTGTTGATGAAATAAATTGTGTTAAGTGTGGTTTGTGCAATAAGGTGTGTCCGATTGAAAATCATCAGCGCAAAGAACAAGAAGATATATGCTACTATGGATGGCACAAAAATGAAGAAATTCGTAATCTAAGTACATCGGGTGCAGCATTTATAGGGATTGCACAGGTGTGTAAGAAAAACGGATTTAAACATTTTTATGGTGCAGCCTATAATGACAGCTTGCAGGTCCAACATATCGATGTTCCAGATTTCAAAAATCCGGAATTGCTTCGGTGTAGTAAATATACTCAGAGCGATATGACCAATGTCTACTCTGAAGTGAAAAGAAATCTATTAAAAGGGGAAAAAGTCCTTTTTTCTGGAACGCCGTGTCAAGTAGATGGACTAAAAAGATTCCTCGGAAAATATAATGAACAAGATTTAATGTTGATTGCATTGGTTTGCCATGGTGTTTCAAGTCCGGTAGCATTCGCAAGGTATTTACAAGAAGTTGAAAAAGACAACAATTCCTCAGTGCTTGGAGTTCGGTTCAGGGATAAACGCATAAGCAATGGAACTTTGTCGCATAGGTTTACAACGCTGACATTAAAAGATGGCAGAGAAATTTCGTCAACAGACGATTTGTATACAGCAGCTTTTGGAATCGGTGTGATGGATCGAGAAAGCTGCTACTGTTGCCCGTATGCTTCTCCTAGTGGAGCGGGCGATGTTACAATTGGTGACTTTTGGGGCATTGAGAAGACGGTTCCTCATTTGAGTTCGGAAATATCAAAAGGTATTTCGCTGATTATTCCGCATACAGAAAAGGCAGTGAATCTGATGACTGAGTTGTCGGAATTTATGCTACTGGAAAAGATTCCACTCAAAAGTGCAGTAAATGATCGTCAAAGGCAGCTTCAAATGCCGATTGAAAGACCTAAAATGAGGGACACTTTTTTGCGAAGTGTTTTGGTTGAGCATAGAAAATTCAAACGCGAAGCTCAAAATGCAGTCTTTGTTTGGAAGATAAATGGATATAAAAAAAGGGTTGTTAATAAGTTAAATAAAGTTTTCGGAAGGAACAAGGTTAAAAGTTGAAATGAAGCGTGAAGAAAAAAAATTGATGAAGAATACATTGCTTCTGATGCTTGGAAATTTTTCATCGAAGCTACTAGTTTTCTTGATGGTTCCGCTTTATACATCGGTGCTATCCACTTCAGAGTATGCAACATCGGATTTGTTGACAACGACTATTAATCTTCTGTATCCATTTGCCACACTTATGATAAGTACGGCAGTTATGCGGTTTTGCTTAGATAAATGTAATGACACAAAACAGTTACTAAGCATAGGAATTTGGATTGAAGCAATCGGGATATTCCTTGTTGCACTAGGTTCGCTATTCTTTTTCAATACGGGGAATTTACAAGGTTATAGAGGATATTTTCTAGCCGGTTTTGCGGGATATTCATATTATACATTATTAATGGAATATGCAAAAGGCAGCGAAAAAGTTGGGATGTACTCTTTTGCAGGAGTATGTAATACCATTGCTTTGATTTCTTGCAATATTATTTTTCTCCTTCGGCTTGGATTGGGAATCAAAGGATATCTTCTGGCAATGGTATCTGCTTACTGGGTAACGATTATCGTATTGTTTTTTGGATGTAAGGCGTGGAAAGATATTGTTCTTCCTACTGGAATCCAAAAGCAATATGTTAAAGAAATGCTGACATATTCGATACCCTTAATGCCAAATTCTATAAGTTGGTGGATTAGCAATTCCTCTGACAGATATATCATGAATGTTTTCCGTGGGCTTAATGAGCTTGGAATTTATTCGGTTTCATATAAAATTCCATCTATCATGGCGACAATTTCTGCAATCTTGATTAGTGCGTGGGAGATGTCTGCTGTAGATGACTTTGGAAGTGAAAAAAGCAGACGCTTCTTCTCAAAAATATATGATTTATGGGTACACACATATATTATTGTGTGCGCTGGACTGATATTTTTCGTTAAAGTACTAGCCTATATCTTGTTCCAAAAAGAATTTTTTATTGCGTGGAAATTTGTTCCAATCCTTCTTTTTGCAAGTGTGTTTAGTGGTTTGAGTTCATTTTTGGGAACGGTTTTTACCGCTGCCAAGAAAACGAAATCGGTTTTTGTAACCACAATGGCGGGAGCGGGAATTAACATTGTTTTGAATTTTGTGCTAATTCCAGTTTGGGGAGGATATGGAGCAGCAGTGGCAACTGCAATCGGTTATTTAGCAACATTCTTCGCTAGACTTGTTGGTGCGAATCGGATTATTAAGCTTGAGGTTGATTACAAGAACCACTTTATAAAGATGGGGTTGCTCTTCTTTATGGTTGTCTTAAGTTGCTTGGATTCAGTATTTAATTATGTGCTTGGGATAACGATTCTCTTTATGGAAAGAGAATTCATTGTGAATATAATCAAATCAACTCTTGAAAAATTTTTAAAAAGGAAAGTTTAAGATGAAAACAGTAATAATGGCCGGTGGCAAGGGAACACGGATTTCCTCTGTTGCCAGCGACATTCCCAAGCCAATGATAAAAATTGAGGGCAAGCCTGTTCTGGAACATGAGCTGGAGTGTCTGCGCGACCAAGGATTCAAAGACATTATTTTGACTGTTTCTCATCTCGGAAACATCATCATGGACTATTTCGGAGATGGTTCAGGCGTATCTCCGGCAACAGGGAAGCCCTTCGGTGTTCATATTGAATACTATTTTGAGAAGGAACCATTGGGTAATGCTGGTGCGCTTTTCAAAATCAAGGACAAGTTGGATTCGGATTTTCTGTTGTTGAATGCTGATGCTGTGTTCGATGTGGATTTTAATCGGTTCGTAGCCTTTCATAAGCAGCATGGCGGTTTGGTTACTCTTTTCACGCATCCAAATAGCCATCCCTACGATAGCGGACTCATTATTGCTGATAAAAATGGAGCTGTCGAGCAATGGCTGGCTAAGGAAGATGAACGACCGGAATACTATCGTAATCGTGTCAATGCTGGACTTCATGTTATCAATCCAAGCATTTTAGATCATTCGGGGATTGATGCGGACAAGGTTGGCGCTGTGGGAGAGAACGGGAAACCCATCAAGGTTGACTTGGATCGGCAACTCCTTAAGCCATTGGCCGGAACCGGAAAGATGTTCTGCTACGATAGTCCTGAATATGTGAAGGATATGGGGACACCCGAACGCTATTACTCTGTATGCGAGGATTACAAGACTGGTCGCGTTTCCGGTAAGAATCTGAAGAACAAGCAGAAAGCGGTGTTCCTTGATCGGGACGGCACCATCAATAAATATGTGGGTTTCCTTCGGAACATAGACGAGTTTGAACTGGTGGACGGCGTTGCGGATGCAATCAAAAAAATCAATGCTTCCGGTTATTTGGCAATCGTTGTTACGAATCAGCCTGTGATTGCCCGTGGTGAAGTGTCCTTTGAAGAACTCGAAGAGATTCACAACAAAATGGAGACACTTCTAGGCAAAGAGGGCGCATATCTGGATGCAATCTACTTCTGCCCGCACCATCCGCATAAGGGATATGAAGGGGAGCGCCCAGAACTGAAGTTTGACTGTGATTGCCGCAAACCGAAACCCGGAATGCTGCTGAATGCAGCACAAAATTTTAACATTGATCTGTCACAGTCTTGGATGATTGGCGATGGGGAAAATGATATCAAGGCGGGTCAGAATGCCGGATGTCAGACTGCTTTGATTGGCTCTGAGTCCTACGGACAGACTGTGACGGTATCGTCTTTGAAGGACTTTGTAGAACAGTACCTGAAATAAGAGGGGGAGTACTACTATGCGCGAACTGGATAACCGACTGATGAGACATATCGACTTGTTGGCAGAACGATACCCTTCTTTAGAATCGGCAAGGAATGATATTGTTGCTGCATACCTTTTGCTGGAAGAGTCCTATAAGAACGGTGGAAAGCTTCTTGTGGCTGGCAATGGTGGTTCTGCAGCAGATGCGGAGCATATCGTTGGTGAGCTGATGAAGGGTTTCAAACTGCCTCGTAAGCCTGAAGCAGATTTCGCAGAAAAGCTGGTTGAAGAAAATCAGGAGCTTGGTTCTGTTTTGGCAGAAAATCTGCAGGGGGCACTTCCTGCAATTGCACTGGATGGTCATCCCGCTCTGTCCACAGCCTATATGAATGACTGTGAACCACTACTCTGCTTCGCACAGCAGGTCAATGGTTACGGTAAATCCGGGGATGTGTTCCTTGGCATTTCCACCAGTGGTAACAGTAAAAATGTGTTGTATGCGGCGACAACCGCACACGCTAAGGGAATGAAGGTCATTGGACTGACGGGAGCAAAGGACAGCAAACTGAAGGATATGAGCGATGTGTGCATCAAGGCTCCGCAGACCGAGACCTATATGATTCAGGAATTACATCTGCCTATCTATCATTGCCTGTGCCTGATGTTGGAAGATAGGTTCTTTGCGTGATTATGACTAAGCCATGCTTCAGCATGGCTACGCCATCCAGATATGCTGCCTCTACGTGGCGGATGGCAGGCAACGGAGTGTGTCCTTAAAGTACTTTCCGGCTAAAGCATACGAACAACTTTGAGATGGTGTGAGAAAAAACTAGTCTTAGGTAGGACGATTTGAAAAGCTAAAATCCTACGAACAACTTCGGCTCAACGCACCCGATGCCCGAGATACAATAGGAAGAAAGTGGTGGGAAATGCTTATGGAAATTAAAATTTGCAAATCTTGTGGAAGACAATTCCTGAGCGAAACGAAGTATTCCTACTGCCGTATTTGTAGCAAGAAGTGGCATGAGGAACAGGCTAAATTACAGGAACAAGCCGAAAACTTAAAATGGAAAGAACTAAAAAAGCAAGAACAAAAAGTATTTGAATCTGAAGTGCAAGCATACAAGCAAATTTTGATGGAAAACATCATTCCGTCTGCACAGACACTTTACATTATAGGGAACGGCTTTGATTTGATGCACAGAGTTCCATCGAGTTACTACAATTTCCGTGATAGCCTTGGAAAGAACAATGGTCTGCGATACGATCTTGAGATTGCATTAACTTCGGAAGATATATGGGCGGACTTTGAAAATGCGCTAGGTACTTTGAATCTTGAACTGATGGGCGGCAGAGACATCATCGATATGTGGCTTGATAATTTCGGCTTTTACGATGATGAAAATGGCGGTGCTGCGGAGTTCTATATGGCTGTAGAGGCTGCAGCACCAATTTCTAATTTGGTTAGTAATCTCCAGCCAACGTTCCGAAGATGGATTGAGCACCTTGAGGTTGGAACTGATGAACGACCACTAACCGGACTGATTGATTCGCAGGGGAAAGTCCTTGATTTTAACTATACAGAATTTGTTGAAACACTGTATGGCATTAAGAATGTCTGTTATATTCATGGAAGCAGAAAAAGAAAGGGAAAACTAATCCTTGGGCATAGGCCGGGGGCGACAGAAGATTTATATGAGCGGGGTAGAAAGCCGCGAACGTATCGTCAGGCTGTGATTGATGTTGCACGAGACAATGTGCTTGATTTGGTCGGACAGTACGATGAGGATTTGACCAAGGATAGTCAGGAGATTATAAAAAAACATCAAGGCTTCTTTGACAGCTTGGGGTGTGTTGAGCAGATTGTGGTGATTGGACATTCAATTTCACCAGTTGATTGGGACTACTTTGCTGAGGTAAAGAAAAAAGCAGAGAAGGCGCACTGGTTTTTTGGGATTTACGGTCTGAACGATCTTCGAAACATGACTAAACTGGTCAAGAAACTGAAAATAAAGAATTACAGTGTCTTTCGAACAGATGGCATTTGGACAAAACCACGAGAAGTCAACAATGAATCTCCATTGCCCCGGAAAGATGTGAAACCAAGAGTTTTCCAAGATGAGGGAATAAGAGTTACAATAAGACAAACGTATGATTTGATGATTGATGATACGTTTGAAGCCATTCTTCCCAATTATGCAAAAAATGTAGTTATTCTTTCGGGGTATATATTGGTGATATTAGATGATCCAATCGGAAATATATGTCTTTTCAAACGACAAGAAAAGGATTGGTTGTTCGTCGCAGTATTGGAGAGCTTCCCTCATCAAAGTCTTATAAACCGAAGGCTTAACCATGTAAATCTGGAGGGGGATAATATTGCCTTTGTGTACAATAACCGTTTGAGAGAGTATGACCTTGACACGGGGAAAATGATTGTAAATCAGCAGGTACGGAATGCGAGGAGTAAGGAGTATTTAGGGAAGGACATAACGAAAAAATTTATTGGAAAAGTGGTTCATCGGGATTAATGAGTGAACTGAAATGGGGTGAACTGCGTCCAGCAGAATTCGAAAATTGACCATGCTCAAAGCATGGCTACGCCATCCAGATATGCTGCCTCTACGTGGCGGATGGCAGGCAACGGAGCGTGTACGCACTCTCCGGCAAAAGCATAAGAACATCTTTGAAATGGAGTGTGAACAAAAAACTAGACTAGGAAAGGACGGTTTGAAAAGCTAAAACCCAATGAACGACTTCGGCCCGAAGCGCCCGATGTCGGAAGATGCACTGTGTGAATCGACTGACACCGTAAAAGCGAAGCGCGGCCGACCGAAGAAAAAGCCTGATTATGACCGTGAGAAAGAAATCGATGCGCTGCAGCAGAGGGTAATCGATCTTTTCGGTGAACCCTTTGACGACCGTGTGGAACGCTCGGAAGAAGCTCCAAGCATTCGGGAAATCGCAAAGGCATTGAATACGACCCCTCTGACGGTTCGGAAAATACTGGTCACTACCGGATATTATAGTACGAAACTCAGCCGAAAAGTACAGGAACTGTACGAACAAGGGTGTACGATCCAAGAAATCATGGATCAGACGGGGCTGAAAAGAGCTTCTGTACATGGCTATCTGCCATATACAAAAGGAAACTACAATTTGCCTGAGTTACCACTGAATGCCGAGCGTAGACGAGTCTATCGGAGAAGAATTGCTGTCTGTGAGCGACTTATGCGGGAAATCAATTCGCCGAGTGCGGAGGAGTGTTTGTGGGATGCGATCGTGGCGTATGCCGGTTATCCTTTTGCGACAGAGAAGGGGGTGCCCTTGAAGTACACCGTAGAAGGCGGCGAAATTTTCTTTAATCGCAAAGCGAAGAGTGTGACCAAGGCCACCGTGATGAAAGCATTCCATCAGGCAAGAACGATTCAGGAGTTAGAGGGCGGTGTGAGCGGCCCCAAAAAGTTGGGAACTTTTGGCGCGAGTTATTTGTACCCAGTATTTCTTCGGATTGGCGTGTGCTCAAGAAAATCTAAAATTATTTAAAAAACGGGTTTGCGAGCATAAGTTGGTATTTAGCATACATGGCTAGATAGGCATGAAAAATAATGAGAGGTTTTGGGCTGTCTTGAGCAGTCTTGAAATAGAAAAAAACAGAAGGGAAGATTGAGCATGAATTCAGATGAAAAGCTGGTGGTACGAACCAGAAGGAACAAGAGCTTTGGAAGTATCATTCAGGAATATCGGCAGCGCAATGGCTGGACGCAGGATGAACTGGCATGGCGTGTGGGAGTGACTCGCGCCCAAATCGGAAGAATCGAGCGAAACCAGTGTGTGCCTACTGTGGCAACGGTGGAAAAAATCGAGCGCGCCTTGCAGCTTCCTCGACTGACACTTTTGGAAGTGAAACAGAAAGAGGAGAGTCAGGTTCGCGCTCGTACAGATGCGGAGGAGAAGGTTGGCCGTGCTTTTCGGGATCTGGAACGGGAGATGCTTCTGAACATGAATGATCATGAATTGGAGAGTGTGAGCAAAGCAGTCAACGCCTTTACCGCCCTTATCAAGAAATAATTCCTGAAAAACGGCAGGATGTTCCTTAATGGTACATGGAGTGCGTTGAGGTTCATTTTTCTCGGCGGTACAATTAGATTGGATAATAAATAGGTATCGTTTTGTGCATTTTCAGCGCATCAGGAGGCAGTACATATGGATCAGGCGACAAACATAGAAACACGGCTTGCCGAGTCAGCTCCACAGGAACCTGCCCTTGCGCAAAGCGGCTCCAATGTGCTGCGCCGTCATATCAAGGAGAACCCCAGGAAAGCTGTTCTTGCCCGTCACCGCCTGTGGCTGGACAGCATCCCGCATGAATATCCCATGCCATATACGCCGTATAAAATTGGGGTGTACATCCGCTATTTCAATCAGACCCGGCATGAGAACTATCTGGAAAAGCATATCCAGCAGTATATGGACGATATTGCCCTGTGTCCGCAGTGGACGCTGGTGGATTTCTATGTGGATAAGGGAATGACTGCCCCGCATATGGAGTACTCGAAAGAGTGGTGTCGTCTGCTGGAAGATTGCTTTACTGGCAAGGTAAACCTCATCGTGACGCAGAAGGTCAGCAATGTGTCCAGTGATTGGAAAGAGATGTCCTTTATGGCCCGGATGCTGGCGGCACAGGAGCATCCTGTGGGAATCTACTTTATTTCCGAAGATATTTTTACACTGGCATCGTATTACCAGCCTGATCTGCGGGATATGGGTCTATTGCCGGAGGGCTGGCAGACTCTCCCGGCAGATGAACTGGACGAGCCGATGATTTCGACCCTGCCGAAGCCTGCCATGCAGGAACAGGCAGAGCAGCTGAGCCTTGTCGAAGAAACGGATGCAATGGAGTGAAGCAAGTGGAAAAGACAGAACTGACCAATGCCCAAAAGCAGAATCGGGTTCGGCAGCGCATCACACAGGCATCCATTGATCCGGATAAGTATGAGTACATTCCGGCGAAAGAGCAGAACGACCATGTGAAGGCCGACCAGTATCAGCGTGTCGCCATCTACGCCCGTGTCTCCACGGACAACCCCATGCAAACCACATCCTTTGAACTGCAGCAGAAGTATTACGAGGAACTGGTGGCACAGCATCCTCAGTGGGTATTGGTAAAAATCTATGCGGACGAAGGAAAATCTGGCACCACCATGCAGCATCGGGATGCGTTTAATGAGATGCTGGCAGATGCGGATGCCGGAAAAATCGACCTGATCATTGTAAAGAATATCTCTCGCTTTGCCCGTAATGTGGTGGACTGCCTGAGCATCATCCGCAAGCTGTCTGAGAAGAAGATCGGCGTGCTGTTCGAGTCGGAAGCAATCTACTCCCTGAACGATGATTCTCACATGGCTCTGTCCTTTCAGGCCACCATTGCAGAGCAGGAATCCCGTACCCGCAGCCGGAGCATGGAAACTTCCTTGCGGATGCGGCTGGACCACGGCCTGCCTATGACCCCGGAGCTGCTGGGTTTTGTGAAGAACGAGGACGGAAAGCTCGTCGTCAACCCGGAGACCTACAAGATCCCCAAGCTCATGTTCTATATGTACCTGTACGGATATTCCACCCAGCAGATTGCAGACACTCTCACGAAGCTCAGCAAGCGGACGTATCGAGGCAATCTGAAGTGGACGGCCTCCGGCGTGGCAGCCAGTATGAGGAACGAGCGCTACTGCGGAGATGTGTTGACCCGTAAGCGGTTCACCAAGTTCGCAGCGGATGTCCACGACCAGAAGTCCTTCAAGAACCGGGGAGAAAAGCCCCAGAGCCATTATCAGGATGACCATGAAGCCATCATCGATCGGAACGACTTTCTGGCAGTCCAACGCATCATGAACAATGCCAGATTCGGCGGTACATCCCTGCTGCCGGAACTGCAGGTTATCCCGGATGGTCTGCTGAAAGGGTTTGTCATTGTCCATCCCAAGTGGGGCAGCTTCACTAAAGATGACTATATCGCCGCTTGCAGGAGCGTGGACAGCAGCCCGGAAGATGAGAGACGGTTGGAGGTGCGGGAGGGCTCCTTCGACCTGACCGGATATGAGGTGGCAGACTTCAAGCTGTTCAGTGACCAGAGCGTCCCTGCCATTATGCTTCACAAGGATAGCATTGCCTTCAGTGTGGCAGGCATCCGGGAGATGGATCTGAAAGACAATTATATAGAACTGCTGGTGCATCCGCTGCGGAAGGAGATCGCTGTGCGTCCCACGACCAAGGATAACCGCTGCGCTATCCAGTGGGCAAACGGTGTCCGGGGCAATCGTCATTCCCGCTCAGTAGCAGCCAAGGCCTATATCCAGACCTTGTATCAGATCTTCGGCTGGGAGCAGGATAATAACTATAAGCTCTACGGTCGTATCTACCGGGACGGGCAGGATGCCGCCTGTATTTATGCCGGAACCAACGCCAGCGTGTACATCAAAAATAATGAGATCACCGTGGAGGATGCCACCGGCCAGAACATCAGCCGACAGGGCAAACGCATCCGTGGTGTCGTGGGGGACTTCGGGCAGGGAGTCGGCAATGGGTACTATGTAGAAAAGAGCATGACCGAGCTTCGGAACCTGACCCGACAGGAGTGGCAGACCCGGCTTGCCGGACAGATGGTCAGCACCGGAACGGAGCTTCAGGTCACATCATATGATGAATTGCGTAGCTTCATTCAGGAAGAACTGGGGAAGCTGTTTGAGGAGGACGTACAGAAATGATGGAAGAGAATGCACAGATGAGCCTGCTGCCGGATGTTGCCATGGTGACGCAGGATGCAGCGCAGATGACCATGACCGGGGAGGAAATCGAGCTTGGGGAGTATGAAATTGTCCGCCCGGAGTTTTTTGCCCACATCAAAGAACCCGCTCTGACGGTGAATGTGGACAAGATCGGTGTGAACACCGCCTGCGTTCGTCTGATGCCGGATGTGGAATATGTGCAGATCCTTGTTAACCGAAAGGAGAAGAAGCTCCTGCTCAAGCCCTGCGATGAAATCGAGATCACCGGATACCGCTGGGGTCGGACGAAGGACGGTAAGCGGTATCCCTCCCAGCGGACAGGAGAGCTTTTTGTTCTGACCCTGTGTGAGATCATGGACTGGAACCCGGATTATCGGTATAAGGTGCTGGGCAAAATGGTGCAGGCCAATGGGAAATCCCTAATCGCCTTTGACCTCACGTCCAGCGAATGCTTTCCCAAGGTGGTCAACCGGGACGGCAAAAAGGTCAGCAGCCGCCAGTCCGTCTTTGCGGAACAGTGGAGCGGCAGGTTTGGCCCCACCTATTCCGAGAGCCGCCGTTCTCTGGCAGTCAAGACCTTTGATAATTACACGGTTATCACAGTAAACGGGAAGAAAACCGAAGTACATCCGCAGGCACAGCCGCCGCAGGGAAGTTTGGGTGATTCCTTATGAAACAGGACAACGAGCTTGGCTTGCGCATCAGTGCCAAATATAACCGTATCTACATCCACCGCACAACGCTGAAAGCCATGGGTGATCCGGCGTTCGTGTCGCTGGGCATCCATCCACAGAGCAAAAAGCTGGTGGTGCTGGCGGCAGAGGAGGGAACAACGGATGCGCTGCGTGTCCGGTGCTGGGAGGATAATTCCTTCTGCATCCAGAGCAAGGTGCTTCTGGACGGTATCTGCACGGTGGCACCGCAGATCGGGGCACAGGACTCCTGTCTGCTGCACGGAAAGCTGATGAAGGAACAAAATGCAGCCGCCTTTGATATGAACGCCATCGAAACCATCACGGAAGCGGAATGAGGGAGAACACATGAAACAAGTCTGGCAAAGCGACCCGGAGTTCAAGCGGCTGAGCGTTCCACTGTCCCCGGAGGAGGAACGCAGGCTTGAAAACAGCCTGGTTCGGGAGGGCTGCAAAGAGCCCATTGCGGTGTGGCACGGCTGCATTCTGGATGGGCACAAGCGATACGAAATTTGTAGCTACGAGGAAATAGAATACGAAACGGTGGAGATGGACTTTTCCACCAAGGATGAAGCGCTGCTGTGGGCCTGCAAAGAGCACCTTTCAAAGGCACGACATGATCGGATCTCCTACAAATATCTCGTCGGGAAAAGATATATAATGGAGAAGAAAAAATATAAAGTACAGCGGGATGGTCGAAATGAAGATGGACCGGAAGAAGTCATACCTACCGGGCGTGTTTGCCTGATCCTTGCAGCGGATATGAAAATGTGCCACAACACGATCAAAAGGTACGGTACGCTTGCAGCGCAGATGGACGAGATCGCAGAAAAAGATGAAGTACTGTTCGGAGCGATTCTGGCAGAGAAAATCCCCATCACATATGCCCAATTATCCTCAATGTCAAAAATGGACAGCGCAAAGCTTGCCAATATCCGGCGCAGACTGCTGAGGGAAAAAGACGTGAAAATGCGTCAGCGAAAGCCAAGACAGCAATCAACAGATGGTTCATCCGGAAAAACGCAGCAAGAACAGGCCGCACCGCTGGAAATGGGCATCAAGGAGATGCCGATGTTTGACCCGGACATGGAGTTCCGTGGGCTGGCAATGACCATCCCAACATGGATGAATGCCATCGCACGTACCCGAACAAAGACGGATATCGAATTGGTATCCGAGCCCACCAAGGCGCAGCTTGCCGTGATCCTGCGCAGACTGGAAGAACAGATCACGCAGACACTGGAGGTAATTGAAAAATGATCCCTGGAGATATGCTGACAGATGCACAGCGGCGCTGCATCCCGGATGTGTCCTTTGAACTGATCCCTATCCGAAACCTGGTTTCCAACCAGGAGTACCAGCGGCCGCTGTCCGAAAATCACATCCGAAAAGCTCTGGAAGAATTTGACGTGTACCAGATCAATCCGGTCAAGGTGAGCCGCCGGGACGGCATCAACTATGTGTTTGACGGTCAGCACACCATTGAGATCATTGCCAGTGAGTCCGGCTCTCGTGACACCCCGGTGTGGTGCATGATCTACGATGACCTGAAATATAGGGAAGAAGCCCATATCTTTGCCGACCAGCAAAAGCACGTCAAGGCGCTGTCCTCCTTCGAGACCTTCAAGGCGCACATCGAAGCGGATGACCCCAAACAGAAAATGATCGAGGCCATTGTGCAGTCCTATGGACTGGCAATCACCTCGACCAAAGCAAAAAACGGTATCAGTGCAGTTTCCACACTGGAGCGCATCTATGACAAATACGGGCAGGCTGTTCTAGATAGAACGCTCCGTCTGGCAGCAGCAACATGGGAGGGAGAAAACAACTCCTTCTCCGGCAACATCCTGATGGGCATTGCCCGCATCGTTGTGGCGTATGGGGATACCGTCCGGGATGATGTGTTCAAAGACCATGTGGGCCGAGTGTCGGTGAAAGCGATCATCCGTGCGGCAAAAGAACGCCGCCCCGGTGCGCTTGGCTATTCCGAAGCAATGATCATCGAATACAACAAGAAAAGCAAGTTCCGACTTTCGCTGAAAACGCTCTACGGCGGAAAACAGACCTCGGACGAGGATGAATTTGGAGAAGAATAAGGAGGGGAGAATATGGCACAGACCACATCTGCAATGGCAGCAAAGTACCTTCGGAAGCTGAACGAGGAGCACGATGCGCTGCTGCAAAAAGAGAAGAAATCCGATACCTATACCGTTTCGGTGCAGGAAAAACCGGAAGACGTTCGCCCAGAATATGATTATGCTGCTGTGCAGCTCCAGCTCCGGGAACTGGAAGATAAGATTCGAAAGGTCAAGCACGCCATCAACCAGTTCAATCTGACGCAGGATGTTCCGGGATTCAATATGACCATCGACCAGATACTGGTTTATATTCCGCAGCTCACGGCACGGAAGAATAAGCTGAATCGTATGCGCAGCCGATTGCCGAAGGAGCGTGTGCAGGGCGGCATGAGCCGAATGTCCGGCATCGTGGAATACGAATACAGCAACTACGATATCAAGCAGGCAGAAGCCGACTATGCAGCAGTTTCAGATGAGCTTGCCAGAGCGCAGAACGCACTGGATGCCATAAACGCCTCGGTTCCATTCTCCGTAGAGATAGAATAAAGACTTTCCGAAATTGCGCTTATGCGCTGGTTCTTTGTAGAGCAGCACAGGGCGTGATTTGAAAACCTGGACAATATGTGTATGGGCGTGCTGTCTTAAAAGCGAGTTTGTGTTTTGTGTTGTAGTTGCAGTTTTCCGTTATTGTTTGTTATGCGATAAGGTTCAATGTTTAGCGGTCTGCGGATCAACCTGAAGCAAAATTTCAGTCCGTGGGCAGGGGAGGTACGGTTACAGCCTGCTCGATTTTTTGAAACAACATCCAGACGCTGCACTGTGCAGATGGTGAAAACGATGAAAATAGATAATAATATATACCTGTCGGCATTGTCGGAAGACGAGTTCGTGGAGAACATCGATAAAGACGATTTCTTTCGCAGATTCGGAAACCCAGCGTTAATCCACACAAAGACGGGGGAGCGCTACATCGTGCTGAGCGCCGAATTGTACGATCGAATGGCAGAACTGTGTGGGCATCCCAGCACGAAGGAGATGATTGACCTTGAATCGAGAACTTGATGGCTGTTATTTCCGCATTGTCCGGGATGGCGTTGGGCAGTCTGTATGCTTCAGCGATCTGACCAAGGAAGAACGCAATGCGCTGCTGGCAGATAAGGATACGCAGTTCCTGAAAAATCTGTGCTGCTATCTGGCAGATCGGATTCAGGAACTGGGGGATATTATTGAAAAGCAATCGCAGCAGCTCCTGCTGAATGATCTGGCGGCTGGACAAGCATCTGGCGTGGAAAACGGTTGGATTTCTTCGGAAGATGTGAGACAACATTTTACGGAAAGAATATGACATTGCATGGAAAGAAGGCTGACGGATGAACGTCTTTGATGTAGATTACTGGCTTGATGTACTGCATCGGAATAGTTTGACGCTTGATGAACAAAGCCAGCGTGCCCTTATGGAGCTGTTTCGCCTGACGGATCAAATGGCACCAGTTGGCAGGGATAATCGTCGAGAGTTTTGGATAACCGCAAAACGTGGCAGCGCAGAAGAATATCGACCATACTATGATGAAGATGCTTCTGAGGAAGAACTGGCCAATGCAATGCAGGAGCAGTATCCACAGGAAGAATACTGGTACAAGGTCGTCACCGTCCATCACACGGATTGCCGATGTGGGGAATACTTTGGAGTGTTTCTGAACAACAGATGTTTTTTGACCATCAATGATCCGAATGAAGATGGAAATCCATTAAATGCAACAGAACTCATTGATTGGCTGATCCAGGAAACAAAGGTCGTTTTGGACAAGCTGCGCAATGGTACTTACAATGCCGAGGTTCGGGAAAAGCTGCCGGTCGATTATAAGTACGGCGTGATTTCTCGGAAAGATTACTGGAATATCTATCCGGAAGAACGGGAAGCGTACCACAGTGCATTTACGCCGAAGCAAATCAAAGAATTTCTTCGGTGCAAAGATGAATTTGTGGAGGATTATATGCCGTCGCACTGTCTGCCGCATATCACGGTGCGTGATTTTTTATGAGGCCTGCATGATTTGTTATCGGGCCATAGGAATGGAGCTGAAATCGCGCTGTTGGTTTGAGGATTCCGATGAAGAGCATCAGCGATATGGCGGTGCGACAGCCAAAGAACTGTATTATATGTTTGCAGATGGAAGAGACGATGGCATGTCAAAGGTGCCGCTGGATGATGCCGCTGCATTCGAAGAGTGGCTGGAGCAGAAAGGTCCGTATTATGAATTCAACGGACACCACCCGTGGGAAATACTCCCGTCTTATTCTACAGAGGACAGTGGGCACCTGTACATTGGAAAAACATCGGACGGCTATTATTTCTCGCTGTCTGGAAGTTCTCAGACTCGTAGCAGAGAAGTTATCCGTTGCTTGCTGACCCTGCGTGCAGCCGGTTTACCTGTGAGATTGCACGAGGGAAACAAGATGCAAGCGCGGCTGGAAGAAACGGACATGATCGGCATTGTGCCGGAAGGCAGAACAACGCGGTACATTTATTCCATCATGGAATACAGTTTTCTGGATGCGGTGCATCTATATGATGGTGATAAGCCCGAGCAGGTGGCTGAAAAAGCAATCTGGAAACCGGAAATAGAGTGTAGAATTTTATAAGATAATATATATCAATAATCTTCCGAAAGACAGAATAAAAATCCTATTAACGTTATTATACTCGGGAATACATAGAATTGCAAGGTGGTGGAGATATGGTTTATATCACAGGAGATACCCACGGAGACTTCCGAAATGTAGCTCGTTTTTGTGAGCGGATGCAGACAGAAAAATCAGACATTTTGATCATCCTTGGAGATGCCGGTGTGAATTATTACGGCGGTGAACAGGATGAGCAAAAGAAAAAATATCTGGAATCGCTGCCTATTACCATCTTTGCGATTCACGGGAATCATGAAATGCGGCCGCAGACGATTCCGACTTACCACGAAATCGAATGGAACGGTGGCACCGTGTATGTGGAAAATCAATATCCGCACATCCTGTTTGCCAAAGATGGCGAGTTGTATGACATTGGAGGTCAGCGCACGTTTGTAATCGGCGGTGCGTACAGTGTGGACAAGGCATTTCGACTATTGCATGGGCTTGGCTGGTGGCCGGACGAGCAGCCATCGGAAGGAATCAAGCGCAGGGTAGAAGAAAATCTGGAAGAACTCCACTGGGGGGTTGATGTAGTCTTGACTCATACAGCACCTTTAAAGTACGAGCCAAGAGAGGTTTTCCTTCCGGGAATAAACCAAAGTATGGTGGATAAATCGACCGAGCAGTGGTTGGATACCATCGAGGAACGGCTGGACTATCAAAAATGGTATTGCGGGCATTATCATACTATTAAGAAGATCGACAGAATCGAATTCATGTTCGATAACTTCGATGAATTTCTGCAAGTAGATGATACATATGACAGTTGGGATGACTTTGATTGGTGTTATGAATGTAGTGATAATGGGGACGATTTCTATGCGGATGAAAACGGTGAGCTGGTATGGAGATGTTTGGATTGCCCGTTTGACCCACTAAAAGATGATGAATGAAAGGAAACAACATGGAAACGATTAGTTTGTTGCAGTTGGTGCAGGCAACCAGCGGTCTGGCAGGGCGGAATAATACACAGCTTTTTGTTGACGGGAAGCCCGTCATAGAAATCCGCATTACTGTTAAAGATGGAAAACCGCAGGTGAATTTGATCAGTGCAAGCAGCACGGATGTAGATACCGCAGAGCCTGAAACGGAACCATACCCAGTGCGATGCGATTTCGATTCAGAAAATAAACAGTGGATTTATACAATTTCCATGCCGGAAAAGGATAAAAATGCGCTTGCGGAAATCTGCAAATCCAGTAAAATAAAGGTAGAAGATTTGCTTCAGGAGTTCTTCCGCTGGATCGTCCGTGATAAAGAATCCGCAGCCCGATGGCTGCACGGTGAAGCTGAGCAGAAGAAGGTGTAACAATGGGACGCAAAGATAATCTTGAGATTTTTGAAGACACGCAGCGGATGTACAGCAGCAACGAACGGCTGATCGCTGCAATCAAGCATTCCGGTGCTGCGCAGGAATGTTTCACGGGCACGGGACGGTGCTGGTATGGCCCGGAGCATCGGATTTATCAGAATCCAGCGCAGACTGTGATAAGTCCCAAACGGACTCTGGAAGCAGCGGCTCCGTATGCCTATGTAGGAAAAAAGGTCTGCATTTTGAATTTTGCATCTGCAACCAATCCGGGCGGCGGTGTGACCAAAGGCTCCTCTGCGCAGGAAGAAGCCATCTGCCGCTGCTCTACGCTCTATGCAAATTTGAAAGAACAGTACGCATGGAATGCCTTTTATGCACCACACCGGCGTGCCCATGACCCGCTGCATAACGATGACTGCATTTACACGTCTGGTGTGATGGTCTTCAAGTCGGACACGGATTATCCGCAACTGTTACCGGAAGAAAAATGGTATTCGGTCGATGTTTTGACCTGCGCAGCACCGAATCTGCGAGAGCGCCCCAGTAACGAAATGAACGCCGGTGATGGCGATGCCGCCGTGCATATAAGCAGGAAAGACCTGAAAGCACTGCATGAAAAGCGGATGCGGAAAGTGCTGGAAATCGCATGGAGAAAAGGAAACGAGGTGGTCATCCTCGGAGCATTCGGCTGCGGCGCATTCCGCAACCCGCCAGTTGTGGTGGCGCAGGCAATGAAAACGGTAGTGCAGGAATACCGGAAAAACTTTGAAACCATTGAGTTTGCTGTGTACTGCGGAACGCAGTATGACACAAATTATCGAGTATTCCAGCAGGTTCTTGGCGGTCTATAAGCCGCCATCCATGGTCGGTGCGGAGAACTTAAACCCGCACGAGTGCAGGGGAAAGCTGCGTAAAAGCCAGGAGATGCGGCGTACCTTGGGGTGCGCCATTCTCCGTATATTATAACATAATTATCGAGAAAATAATGAAAATAAATGATTTATTTGATCAGCGCGGTTTTGTTGCAGTGAAGTTGAAAAACTGCATTCGAGAACGTGGCTTTACAAAGGTGTCCTTTGCAAGAAAAGCTGTTATTTCAAGACCCATGCTGGATGAGCTCTTGGAGGGAAGTGTTGATAATGAACGTGTGTTCGATGATTGCGTTTCAAGAGCTTTGGATGCTTTAAATATTTCAGAAGATGACTGGGCCTGTTTTGTGCCAAAGCATAAATCGACGGACACCGTGTGCAGAGAGAGCGTGCCAAAAGACTATCGGATGAGCGAAAAAGCCCAAAAGCAGTACGGCTTGCTCATGGACATTCTTGAACTTTGCGAAATCTATTATTAAGGAATTGACAGGAGGCAGGCATGAGGTACTACATAGCAGACTGTCACTTTTATCACAAAAATCTGCTGACGGAAATGGATAACCGCGGGTTTGAATCTGTGGCGCAGATGAACGAAGTGATGATAGAAAAGTGAAATAAAAAGGTCCACATCCGTGATGAGGTCGTAATCCTTGGTGACCTGTCTCTTGGCTATGGAAAGGAAACCAACGAAATACTGTGTCGGCTGAAGGGACGGCTCTGCTTGATTCGAGGCAATCACGATGAGAGGTACTTAAGGGACAGGGATTTTGACGCATCCCGGTTTGAATGGGTCAAGGACTATGCAGAGATCCATGACAATAAGCGAAAAATCGTGTTAATGCACTATCCGATTTTTTGCTATAACGGTCAGTTCAGACGTGGGGCGGACGGCACACCGCTGACCTATATGCTGCATGGTCACATTCATAAAACTCCAGATCAGGAGTTGGTGGACAGGTTTTGTGCAGAAACCAGAGCTACGCTGCGAAAAAGTGCCCATCAGGAAACAGCGCAGCCAGTGCCATGCCAGATGATTAACTGCTTCTGCATGTATTCGGATTACACGCCGCTGACACTGGAAGAATGGGTGGAGTGTGATCAAAGACGGCGTGGCAAAGCTGATTGTGGCTAATGCGTGGAACGAAAATTAAAATATAAACAAGAGTATTGAATTTAATATTCGATTTTCAAAATTCGTGTTGCTATTTTCCGAAGAAGTTGGTATACTAAAATCGGAGGTGGTATCTGTGAGCGAAATGCCGATTGTTCGGATTCAACGGGCTGCTATCAGAAATTTCAGAAATGTGGAATCCGGAGAAATTCGTTTTCCCTGCAATTATGGTGAAGATATTTTTGCGCCCAAAGCAGATGTCCTTGGAATTTATGGTCAGAATGGATCGGGTAAGACTACGTTTATTGATGCGCTGGAGATTTTGAAGACGCTGCTGTGCGGTCAGAAGGTAGGAACTGAATTGTCTGACTGCATTTCCTATGGACAGGAGCAAGCAGAGCTGCAATTTGAGTTTAGTATTCTCAAGCTGGACAAAGGTAGTGTGTCATACAGACGACGGCTTATCTATTCTGCTATTCTAAGCAGAGACACGATTGATGAAACTGTCAAGTGTGTTACGCCCAGCAGTGCTCCGGAAAATACCTCTCGAATTAAGACTATTTTTGAGTGTAAACATGAGGCGGAGAACGCCGTGTTCCTGCCGCAGGTTAAATTGGATTCTTTATTTGGTACAAAACAGAGTGCAAAGGTGAATGAGCTTCGTGTCACTAAACTGTTGTGCCAAAAGGAGCATCGTTCCTTTTTGTTCTCTCCTGAATTTTTAAAGATGCTCCGCGATGCCGCACAGAAAAGCGATGATGATGTTGAACCGTTATTTGAAATCGCATATTTTGCAAAGACGTCTTTCTTTGTTATTCTAAACCGCAACAATGGTCTTATTTCGTTGGATGCAGCAATTCCTGTCAATTTCAGAACAGAAACGGCAGGTGGTATGTTTACGCTGCCAATTGACCGGCCGACGACGATTCCGAGTAATCTCTTGGAGATTGTCCGACAGGTTATATCGACTATCAGTATGGTTCTCTGCAAAATCATTCCGGGTGTGAAATTGACACTTGTAGAACTTGGTACGGAGCTGATGGAAGATGGAAATCAGGGTACAAAAATTCAGCTGGCGCGCGAGCTTCTCTGTGAGAATGGAGAAACGCATCGACTGCCTTTGAAGTACGAATCTGAAGGCATTAAGAAAATCACGTCCATCTTGCATTTGCTGATTGCGGCATATAATAATCCATCCATCACACTTGCGATTGATGAATTGGATTCTGGCATCTATGAGTATCTGCTTGGAGAATTGCTGCGCATTATCCAAAATTCGGGCAAGGGACAATTGATTTTTACTTCCCATAATCTTTATCCGCTGGAAACATTGGATAGCGATTCTATTGTTTTTACAACGACAAAAAATGATGACCGTTATACACGTATCAGAAGCGTGAGAGCCACGAATAATCTTCGCTCTATGTACCTGCGTGAAGTGATCCTTGGGAGCGATAATGACGCAGCACTGTATGAGGAAACCAATGTGTCTGAAATTGCCCACGCAATGAGAGTTGTTGGTAAGCGTATGGAGAATATCTCTATGAAAGAGGAAACATCCTCGGAGGTGTCCCATGGCTAAAAAGAAGGTCATGCTCTTTATTGTAGAGGGCCCAACAGATGAAACCAGCCTCTCCACAGTTCTGAACCGTATTTTTTCATCCTCAACGGTGAAATTTCAAGTTGTTCACGGTGATGTGTTGACTCGTGATTTTACGTCATCGGATAAAATTGTGGCTGCGGTATGGGATCAAGTCAAAGCCTTTATGGGTGAAATCTATAAGAAAAGCGACATTTGCCGCATCGTTCACCTTACCGATATGGATGGAGTTTTTGTTCCGGATAATGCGGTTGTAGAGGATAATATGATGGCAGATGGTGCTCCACCGCATTACACAGAAACTCAAATTCAAACACCAAACCGTGTGGGCATTTTGGATCGGAATAAGAGAAAGCGGAAGAATGTCGACCGACTTTCTGCTTGCCCTAGAATCGCAGGCATTCCATATAGTATGTACTATTTTTCCTTGAATCTTGATCATGTCCTTCATGGGAAAACGAATATTTCCGTATGGGAAAAGGTTCGATGTGCCGAGGAATTTGATTTGAAGTACGGGGATGATCCAGATGGCTTTACTCTTTTTATGAAAGGGTCATCTTTCTCCGTATGTGATGATTACCGTAGCTCATGGGCGTTCATTAAAACGGGACTGCACTCATTAGAAAGACACAGTAATTTTGGTATAGAGCTGCCACCTGTAGAAATCAAGGAGGATGAAACCACCGAGTGAATTTCTTGGAATGAGTAAAATTTCAAGCCTGAAACACCTCGTTTAAAATTGGGGCACAGATACCGATTATTAGCAAGTGTTTTGGAAAAACTTGTTTCAGATTGATGATTATGGTACGCTGCGAAAAAGTGCCCATCAGGAAGAAGCCAAGCTGATATCTTTCTTAGTTTTTCTTTAAGCAGGAGCAACTCTCCGAAGAATTGACTTACGAAGTGGATTTAAGTGGACTTTGAGTGCATATAAGGGATTCAATGAAGTGGAGACAATCAAATGCATAAAAAAGCTGATTCTGTGAATATCTGGAGCAGCTATCTTAAAGGAACGCCTGCTCAGGAAATATATACTCGATACAGGAAAGCACTTTCTGAAGAAAGTAAAGAAATGCGGTTTTCACAAAAGATGGAGTTCTATTTGATGGCAAAGGATGACGATGAGTTGATGGCTGCAATAGCATGTTTTACGCCGCCTCAAATGGACACTGTCTTAAGAGGTTTGCACAAAATAGTTTGTAATGATCCAACAATTGTAGCAGATATGAAGAATGTACACCAAGAAAAAATGAACGTATTTCTAAAAAAGACAGTTCAGTATTGGGGAGCAGTAGAAGACGAAAAAGTCAATGAGGCGATTGGAGGTTTTACGAATTTTGAAAAGATCACATTGCTTCGGGTGCTCCATAAGCAGTGTATCTCTAGCAGGCTATAGCTTCATTGCAAGTATTTAGTCGAAAGGAAGTGAGAGTATGATTGTAGCAGAATTAAAAATTTATAACTTTCGTCAGTTCGAATCGGTGAACAACAAGCCTGGATTACAAATTTCTTTTCACAAGGGATTAAACGCGCTGATTGGCGAAAACGATTCGGGAAAAACCGCCGTAATTGACGCATTAAAATTAGTCTTATTGACACAGAGCAATGAGTATATCCGGCCGTCAGATGAGGATTTTTATAAGCCTGTTGGCGAAGATGCGTGCTCAGAGTTCAAGATCGATTGTACGATTTCAGGTTTTACACAGAACGAAGCAAAGAACTTTATCGAATATCTTTCATTCAACCAAACGGAGAATGGCATTGAATATACGCTTGAACTTCATTATCGCGCATGGAAAGAAGGACATAAAATTTATCAGGAATTGCGTGTGGGCGATATAGACGATGGAATTTCGATTGATGGAAAAGCAAGAGAATTGCTGAAGGCTGTTTATTTGAAACCGCTCCGTGATGCCGAACGGGAAATGAGATCCGGACGTGGTTCCAGAATCTCGCAAATACTTCTAAATCACCCTGTTTTCAAAGATAAAAAAGAACATGCGGTTCTCGATATTTTTCGAGATGCGAACAAACGCATTGAGGATTATTTTATAGGTGATACGGATGGAAAACGCATTCTCCAGACGATCCGTAGTAATTTAGAGTCGTTTAGTGATAAAGGCCAAGCCAGTGATGCAGAATTAAAAACCTCGGATATTCAGCTAAAAGCTATACTGGAGTCCCTGTCATTGAATGCTCCTGAGATCAACCCCGGGCTTGGGGAATTGAATCTGCTATTTATTGCGGCGGAGTTGTTGCTCCTTAAGGATGATACAGATGGTGGCCTGAAACTGGCTCTAATCGAAGAATTGGAAGCCCATTTGCATCCGCAAGCGCAACTCCGGCTAATCAGTTATCTCCAGAATGAATATAACGAGAATGATGTTCAAATTATAATATCCACACATAGCCCTATTCTGGCATCAAAAATCAACCTCAAGAATTTGATTTTAATGAAAAATGGCACTGGATATGATTTGGCAGAGGGGCGAACAGGGCTACAAAGGGGTGATTACCTGTTTCTCCAGCGTTTTCTCGACTCGACAAAAGCTAATTTGTTTTTTGCTAAAGGTATCATAATGGTCGAAGGCGATGCAGAGAATATTTTGATACCTGTCATTGCAGATATTCTAGGCTATCCATTGGAAAAATACGGTATATCTATTGTAAATGTTGGAAGCACGGCTTTTCTTCGATATAGTAGAATTATGGAGAGAAAAGACGGTGCAGATATTGGGATACCGGTTTCCGTAGTAACAGATTGTGATGTAAAACCGGAGTATACTATCAATCCGGTAACACACAATAAGGAATTCAACGAAAAAGAAACTCAATCTGTACAGAAACAAGAAGAAAAAAATAGTAAGTATACAACTGGGTCTATCCGAGGATTTACTTCACCTCGATGGACGCTGGAGTATTGCATCGCCCTGAGCAGCCTTTCGGATGTTTTCCATAAGGCGGTTCATTACGGGAAGAAAATTCTGAATGCGCAGGAGCATATTTCGCTGACTGATGCCAAGATTGATGAAGCAAATCGTGACGCCGAAGCAGAAGCACAGGCGTGGAAGGGATTCTCCGCTGCTGAGAGGGCATACCATATTTATGATTTAATGCTTAATGGCGATGGAAAAAGCAGCCTGAAAGCGATCGTTGCCCAGTGCTTAGCTTCGCTTTTGCGTTGGGAAGTATCCATAATTCCAGATGGGTTGACGCAAGAAAAGATGTTTGATCTCGACTTGTATGGATTCAAAATCGACGAAAGTAAAGAGGCAGCATTGAAATCTGCAATAGAGAATGATCCATTTTTAAGTTATATTGTGAATGCCATCAAATATGCAGCAGGAGAAACGGTGTAGATAGGAGGATTTTATGATGGAATGGCAGATTTCCGGCCAAGATATTCAAGCCGTAGAAGAAATCCTTTTGCCGCATGGCGCACAGTTTCCGGAAGATGCAAGGAACGTTATACGTTGTTGGCATTCAACTAATGTAGCAGCCTGTCCCGGCAGCGGAAAGACAACGGTTCTTCTCGCAAAACTGAAATTGTTAGCGGATCGAATGCCGCTCGAAAACGGTGCAGGAATCTGTGTGCTTTCTCATACAAATGTCGCCGTCAATGAGATCAAAAACCGGCTTTCCGATTACGTGGACAGGCTTCTCAGCTATCCAAATTATATAGGTACCATCCAGTCGTTTATTGACCGATTTGTGACGATGCCATACCTAAGAAATGTTTCTGGACGAAATGTGCAGGTCGTTGATGGTTTCACTTACGCTCAGCATATGCTGAGCAAAATTGAATGTAATAAGAAGTATTCTGCATTAAAATATGTAATCGAATTAAACTTCAAGCCTGGAAATCAATTTAAAACAAAAATAGATTATATACAGGCATTGTACATACGAGGAGATGGAGATCTTTGTATAGGGAAACAGCACAAATCGTTAGCGAGTGCAAAAAAACTTTCTGCTGAACAGTACAAAAAGCTGTTGATAGATATTCTCAAAGAAGAGGGCATAATACGGTATCAAGATGCCTATACATGTGCCAAAATTGCCATTGATAAATTACCAACAGAATATACAGACTTCTTTTCATCACGATTTCAGTATGTGTTTGTTGATGAGTATCAAGACTGCAATAATATTCAGAGACAAGCAATAGATTCAATATTTGATTCTACAAAATGTGTGGTATTTAAGATTGGGGATTCAGATCAAGCAATCTATAATTCGGAAGAAGATACAACGCCAGACTGGGTACCTCAATCGGGTTTCTTATCACTGATGACTTCTTGTAGATTTAGTCAAGAAATTGCTGATGTGGTTTGCAAGTTGAAGAGAGATGATAAAGGCATCGTGACACTTGTCGGAGAAACGGGCGTTAAACCAGTGTTGCTTATTTTTTCTCCTGAGAAAATTGACAAAGTTATCACTGGATTCATCTCTGCGTTGGAGGCCTATGGCCTTTCTGACAAAAATGGGATATACAAAGCTATTGGTGCAATCAGAAGTGAGAATGCGTCTGGGTTGAAAATTGGCAGCTATTGGTCTGAATTTGATGGAACGGCAAAAAAGAAAAGCGAGTATAATTATTGGACGTTGGTGGACGAGATTGTTCGATCTTTATCTAACGGAAAATTATACAAGACAGAACAAATCGTGCGTAAACTGTTGTGTCGAGTATTTCACTATACTGGAATAAGGAATCCCACATCAGGGAAAGATTATACTCCAGCAACAATCAAAAAAGTTCTCGAAGATAAATACAGAGAGCCGTATCGTCAATGGATGTATGAAATGTCGACTTTGCAAAAAAATGATAGACAAGCAGTAAATCAAGTGGTGAGAAAAAAGATAAACGAATTACTGAAAATCAACAATCCAGAGACAACTGATATATTTGCTGACCTTCCAGAGCACTTTCTTGACGAGTCTGCTGTTATAAGCTATACAAATTTGCTTGAAAAAAACGTATTGATTGATCCAACTAGAGGACGTCGGATTGTGTTTGACACCATTCACGGAGTCAAAGGTGAAACACACGATGCTACTCTGTATCTTGAGACTGATAGAAAAGGAGCATCGGATTTAAGCCGAATTCTCCACTGTTTTGGTGTTGGAAAACAAGGAAATTCTACACTATATGATTATAGTCGCAAACTGGCCTATGTTGGTATGAGCAGGCCTAAAAAGCTGCTGTGCGTGGCAATGCAGGCGAAGACGTACGAAAAAGCTAAAAAAGTGTTTGAACATGAATGGGAAATCATTGATTTGCGAGATGGAACTGAAGCTTAAGAGTTAATGAGCTTGGTTTTGTTACAAAAGGAACTTGTTATATTTGAAGATTTCATAAGTGAAAAAATGAACTGGATGAATTTATGATAAAAATTTGAAAGCTTCAAAAATATTTTTGCATTTTGTGGCACGTTTAGTTGAATAATAAAATGAAAGTGTGTAATAAAAAGGACTTCTTTGAATGGATAAAAGTGACTGAAACACATCCGAATAAGTATTACTTTGAGCGAATTGATGTATTTGATAATGCGTTGGTTCGCTCTTTTTTTGCCCCCGCCGGGGGCCGGGGTCACTTCTCTGTGGTGAAGTCAACAGAAGACCGGTG
>OLRU01000178.1_pt1 | contig 78762 bp, 70 predicted proteins | sample 1672961 | NCBI WGS metagenome assembly OLRU01 (sample SAMEA3136741, study PRJEB25190) | human gut metagenome | biome: human gut; feature: human-associated habitat; material: faeces | place: Austria | collected 2013
AAGAGCGTAAGAAATACGGTCTCAAAGCAGCTCGTCGCGCTCCGCAGTTCAGCAAACGATAATTCAACCGAATATCAGAAAAGAACAATTTTCCCCGAAAACATCGAGTTTTCGGGGATTTCTTTATATTCCGATAATTATGCTGCTTCTGTTTGTGATTGGTGCAGCCGGTGTCGGCGGCTATCTCTATATCAAGATGAAGGGTGTAAAGCCTGCATCCAGAAAAAATCAGCCGGACCCGGATGCGGATTACAGCAGCGAGATTCGCTCTGCCGTGCTTCTGGTACACGGAGAAAAAGCACACTCCCGCTATTTCAGTGAGACGGCGTACAGCAAGCTGACTGAAGATAACAAGGAATTCCGGGATTTCCTTGCAGAGTGGCAAGCAAATCCGGTGAGTACCCACATCGAAAAACCAGAGCGTTCCGGCTGACCTCCGAAACCCCCTGGTTTCATTTTTGGGATAGTCCCAAGCCATTTTGAATTTAACCGTTCTCTTTTTCCGAAATACGGAAGTACAGCCCAATAGACAGCGCCAGAGACAGCACATCCGCCACAGGCTGAGCCCAGATCAGTCCTGTTTCGTGAAAGATCGTCCCGAGGATGAGCATAGCCGGAATGTAGATAAGCCCCTGACGGGAGATATTGACAATCAGGGATTCCGTTGCCGCACCGCGGGCTTGCAGCGCGTTGACCAGCACATAGAATACGCCAAACAGGAAACTGGTGCAAAGGAGAATGCGGGCAAAGGAAACGCCATAGTCATACGCCGCCGCATCCGTGAGGAATACGCTGACGATCTGTCCGGTAAAGAGATAGCAGATCAGCGTCAGCACGGCGCTGAGGAAAAAGCCAAATATCAGCGAGAATTTGAAGGCGCTTCTGTAACGCTCCCAGTTTTTCGCACCGACACAATAACCGAGCAGCGGCTGAACGCCCTGCCCAAGTCCGATACAAACCATGCTTGTCATCATTGTAACCTTCATGGCAACGCCCACACCGGCTACCGCCATATCGCCGTATTTTGCCATCTGACTGTTCATGAGGATGCTGGAAAGGCTCATCAGAAGATTTCCCAAGGCAGTAGGAATGCCGATTGCCAGAACACCGGAGGCAACCTTTTCCTTCACGGAAAAGTCCTTGAGGCTGATGCTGAGGGAGGACGAGCCTTTCAGGAAGTAGACAATGTAATATCCCGCGCCCACCACATTTCCGATGACAGTTGCAATGGCTGCACCGGCAATGTTCCAGCCGAACAAAAGGATCATAATGGGGTCAAGAATGACATTCAAGAGATTTCCCAAAAGCTGCCCCATCATCGCCTTGCCGGACTGTCCTTCGGCACGAATGACATTCGAGTAGCAGTTGGCGATCAAGACAAACGGACCGGAGAAGCTTACAATCGTCAGATAGGTTCTCGCATACTCCCAGGTTTCTGCGCTTGCTCCGATCAGCGCAAGGATCTGATCCATGAAAATCAGGAACAGTGCAGACATCAGCACTCCGACAGCAACACAGCCCCACATACAGAACGAGCAGACCTTTTTTGCGTAGTCCTTCCGTCCTTCGCCCAAGGCGCGGGAGATCACCGAGGTGCCGCCGATACCGAAGACCGTTCCCACAGACATAAACAGCAGGAAAACCGGCGTGGCAAGGGAAACTGCCGCCACTTGCAAATCGTCATGGGTCTGCCCGATAAAGAACGTGTCCGCCAGATTGTAGATCAGCACCATGAGCATTGCCGCCATTGCGGGCAGTGCGTTTTGTAAAACCGCTTTGCGAATCGGTGCCTTCGCAAAGACTTCCATCGACTTATTATTTTCCATAATATCCTCCAATTACGATAGCACGCTATCATTTTGTTCTGAGCGAAACCCGCCATGCGCGGCGGGTATTCACTTCATATTTTTTGCGGCTCTTGCCAGAAGCTGATTGAATATGGTTTTCTCATCCTCGGAAAATCCATGCAGCAGCATTTGCTCCGCTTTTGCCATGTATCCAGCTGCTTCCCGGCAGCAGGCTTCTCCGTCGGGTGTGATATGAACCAATTTGATTCTCTTATCGGAAGCATCTCCGAACGCCTCCACGAAGCCCTTTTGCTCCAAGCGGGAGATGATTCCTGCCACGGTAGATTGCGCGACACAGAATTTCCGTTCCAGCTCCTTCATGGAGCGCTGCTTCTGCTCGGCTTTTTGCAGCTCCATTAGGACCGAAATCTGCATCATAGTCAGGTCTTTGCCTCTCAGGGTGTTGTTCGCTTGCTTTTCCAGCCGGTCATGCAGCAATTTAATCAGCTGTCCGCTGGGAATTATATTCGCCATAAAACCGCCTCCTTTTAAATTCACAATAATGATAGCACGCTTTCGTTTTAAAGTCAATAGCAGGCTATTAATTTTTACGCGACCGTAGGTGCAACAAGGGCGCGCCTTGGTTTAGGCAAAGAATCAATCGCTATTTGCCGTATATGCAGTGCTTGTCTGATTTGCTGAGATGAGCTTGGAATGCTCTTTGATACATTGGCCGGGACTTAAATGGTTATCAGGAGAAATGGATAACAGTTTACAGAAAACAGAATGAAATCATCTTTGATGCCTCGTTGGGAAAACTACGGGGTATTTTTGCTCCGAATCAGACGATACGGAGTATGGAAAGGTTAACTATGCGCATTTTCATATGCTTTTCGAATTCCATCCGGCAAGCGGTCAGGAATCAGTGCCTTTAGTCTGCCCTCACTGCCGTCTTTGATTGCCTGCTCATAGTACCAGCATTTGAATTTCAGCATATCCAGAGTGCGGTTCATCTTCGCCAGTCCCCGTAAGGGCGACGAGCAGAACTGTTAAAGTGGCTGTAACAATGGGTTATGTTTTTACTTTCTAATCCTATCCGCTTTTTTCGCTCCATTTGGCAAAAAAACTTATGCGGCAGTACTGAAATCTTTATCCCAACTCGACATCCAGCACCATCATCACGCCGAATCCAAACATGGTCAGCATTGCGGTGCTGGTGCGGAATGAGCCTATCCAAAATCAGCAGGAACAGGAAGCCAAAAGACGATAACAGCGGGAACAACCGCAGAAAAGAGCTGACGTGCTTGGTAGGGTCTTGATAGTGGGATTGCTCCGGCAGGAAGGAGAAGCGGATACGCTTGGTATTTCGCCACCACAGCAGGTCAATGATGACAAGATCAAACCCTCCCAGCCCTTCGCCCAGAGTCAGGAAAAACCAAAAGGCTGTTACAAAGCTATTCAAGTCGAGGATATTTTTCAATGCCAACCCTAAAACAGAAAACACGACTGTAAAAAGAAGCAAATTGGCAAGCAGGATAGCTATGATGGATTTCTCCTGCGGTGCAGCTTTCCCCAGCACCGGATGTTCTCATACCGCCTTCTGGACGGCATCGGGATAGGAACGGAGTCCGGCAAGATTTTTCCTGTCCGCACCCGTGCCAAGGAAGCAGATAAACCAGTAAAGAAAGTAAAATGCAAAAGTGACGATCAGTTTCATATCAGGTCCTCTTTTTGTATCCGCAGTCGCAGTAAGGACCGCCGGAGGCGAGCGTGTACTGCCGCACAAAGTCAGTTGCGCCGCCTGCCTCGCTCATGGTGTAGTCCAGACGGCACAGCGCAGGAGTGAGGTCATATAGCCCCAGCTTTTTCATCAGCACACAGATGCCGCATTTGGTAAAGCGTCCCTCGTAGCCGCTGCCGTCGGGATATTCGTAAAAGTCCATGTTCCACGAATAGGGGTTTCGGTCGGCGGCTCTCTGCGCAGCGGTGGCTTTCATGGCAGCAATGTCCTTTGCGGTAAATTTGCTTTTTCCGCTCCTGCGGCAAAACCATTGCATCGGCTTTGTCATCATGGCGTTAGCGTAGTAGACGGTCAGCCGCTCTGTATCCGGGCGCTTCGGCATGGAGAGAATGAACGCACCGATCATCGCACAGTTGACGAGGTTCATCTTGAACCGGTCGTCCTTTTCAAATTCGGGCAGCTCGGAGATAATTTCCCTGTATTTCGGCTTTGCTTTTTTCGTGATGGCTTTTGCGGTGTCCGTATCATAGCCGAATACCGCTGTCAACTGGTTTCGGAAGGACGGCACAAACAGCGTCCACATACCGAAAGGCATTCCTATGTATTTCATATCGCAGCCTCCTTCCATGATTCAATGGTGGCGGTGATACGCCGGTCAATATCCACACGAGCCGATTTGCATTCTTTCGGGTGCTTCTTCGCACTCTGAAATGCCATTTTCACAAACAGACCCGAACCAACAGGCAGCATGATCTTTATCAGACCTTCGGGGAAAACAAAGTGCGTAGCATAAGGATATATCGCTGTTTCTACCTCGCAGGTGTGTGGGCGTTCTGCCAATCGTTTTTTCATGCGCCGAATGTATTTCGCTGTGTCCCACAGCACATCATCCTTTGCGCCAATGAGCAGGAGCTTCCCCTTGATATTTTCCACCTTGATAAATTCGGCATCTGTAATAGGATGTGCCTTTTCGGAATCGTCAAAAAGTTTCCATGAGTTGACCATATCGCCGGTACGCTTGGTTTCGGCGGCAATGCACTGCCAATACTGCGGGTGTTGATAAACAAATGGCATATAAGGCAAAGGCTCTCCTCGGTAAGAAAAGAGAGATTCACCCTCAATAGGCCATTCTTTGCAACCGTCTTTCTTGCCTTGCATGAATCCCTGCCAGATAAAATCGCTGGGTGTCATGCCGATGGTCAGGGTAATATCCGCAAAGTAGGATGCCGCTGTCAACGCCAGTGTACCCGTTGTAGATGCACCCACAATACCGATTTTGTGGATACCGTGGTTTTTTAGCCAGTTAATTGCTGTTTCCACACGCTCCAATGGATAGTTGTGATGACCATAATCCTTTTTTGCCGGGGACATGGTGAGGACATGGATGTCCTGCTTCAAAAGCCATTTCACGCAGGAACGAGCCATATAATCTTCCGGGTCATCCCCAATCATGGTGATCATGGCACAATCAGATGGCGTTTTACACGCCCAATATGCACCGTAAAAGCCATCTGTTTCAACGTCAAAATGGATGTGTTTCATAATGTATTCCTCCTTACAGCAGCATTCCGATCCCCGCAAGGATTATGGAAATCACCGCCATACCAACTGTACCGGCAAGCCATTTTCTGTATTTGTCAGTTTTTGAGATGTACGGCATCAGATCCTCCGTCCCCGGAATCACCCACGCCTTGGTATGTCCGACCCAGTAGCCGTCAATGCCAAACCGGTCAATTAGATTCATAACGGACAGGATGACGAAGCACTGCCAGAATACAGTCAAAAATCCACTTGCGCCATTGAGCGTATACACGCATAGCCACACATACGCTATATAAATCGACAGGCAAACAATTTTCAACACGATGGCTTTTCGCCTGATTCTTTCTTTTGTAGTCAGTCCCAGTTCAATGCATCGCTGCTGCACCGTGTCACTATAAAGATGCACCATTCCGACAGCGCCCTTGCGGATGCCGATGGCACAGACCAATACCAGCAATGCGCCCAATCCTAATCCTTCCAAAATCACTTGCAGTAACATTATGTATTCCTCCTAAATCCAGCCTCATCCACATATTCGGGGTGCTCTTTCAGATATTCATCCCTGTCTCCGCAGATGCTATAATCGCACTTACAGCCGTCCGCACAGGTTGTCATTCGCACCAACCGTGCGTGGAGCAGCTCCATAGCAGCATAATCGGGATTGCAGATGGCAGGCATAACTTCCAATAGGTCATGCTGTTTGGCAAATTCCGCAATGGGGCAGGCAGTAAACTCGTAATAGATGGGCTGATTCTTCTTTCCCCCAAGATCCGTGCGCCAGTCCGAGAGATATTCCACATACTGCCGCTGCGCCCACAGCAAAGTGCAGGTGTTTCATTGCTTTCCCGCCATGATATCCTTTACCAACTGCGCCCAGCGCTCTGGATAACAGCCCAGCAGCTCCTCGTGCTGCAAGTCCTGCTCGTGAATAACTGGGTTTGCAAAGTGCCGTTCATAGCGTTTGCGGTATTTCTCGCCCATTTTGAGCGCATAGAAAATATGGATCTCTGTTCCCGGAACGTCGATCTTGTCCGGTAGCGGGGTGACGAGATCGGAATAGAACTGATTCTTGCAGCTCTGCATGGTCACATAGGGCCGTGCACCGCCAAACATATCCATGAACGCCTGCACATAGCTGCTCGTTTCCGCCTTTCGCTTCTCAAGGCACTTTTGGAGGAGGCGGCTTTTAAACTGCCCGTCCCGAAGCAGCGGATAGATCAGCGGCAGCAGCAGATTTGTTTGCAGCTTTGCCACAAACGGGGATGCCTGATCAAGGTCGGAGCTGCCGAGGATGCCATAGGCTATATGAACCCTCTGCCGCGCCGCCAGCAGTCCAACGAACGAGCCGCCCAGCGAGTAGCCATAAGCCGCACAGATGCGGCCGCCGCAGTTCTCCCGAATATATGCCTCGATTTTTTCCGTTTCCTTTATCATGCCGGAAAACTCCGTGCGTTCCGTTTCGTCAAAGCCGTCGTAGCTGACGCAGAGGACACGGACGGTATCGGACAGCAGCGGGATAACTTTTCCAAAGTTGCTCTTCCAGTGGCAGCAGATGCCGGGAAGCAGCAGGATGACCGGGGCAGTTTCTGCGCCGAAGGAATAGATTTTCATCTCCCCACTCCCTTCAGAAAACCGCTTTTTGCCATTTTTTCTGTGTCGTCCGATTCGTCATAGGCATCATAGGGCGCAGACGGGTCATGTGCTCTCTTTTTGAACGGGGAGCACAACGCTTCTCTGTGTGCAAACGCAAATTCAAAATTGTCCGTCCAGCCGGTGTGGCCGGTGAGAAACACCGGGTGAAGTCCACGGCTTTGCAGCTTCTGTTCCAAAGCCGCCAGCGATTTCACCGCCAGCTTGTTATCCTCTGCCAGAGCGGAGATAAAGCTGTATCCACCGTCCGCACCGAACCAGATGGTGTCACCGGTGAACAGGTATTTGTCATCAATAAGATAGACCATATGCCCCCAGGTGTGGCCGGGGACGAGAAGGCACTCGATCCTGATCCCGTCGATGTCCAGAACCTGCCCCTCTGTAAGTAGCACCTTCTCATTGTTGATAGTGACCTGCGGCAGCCTATAGAGATGATAGATCACCTTGCGGCGGACTTCTCCGGTAAGGTAACGGTTTTCAATCTCACCAATGTAGAGCTTTGCATCCCTGAACAGGCCGGGGCTGTCCGCCTCTACTGCACCTACATGGTCGGTGTCCTGATGGGTGATGAGGATGTGCCGGATGGACTTGGGATCGATCTCCAGCCAGCCCATTTTTTCTTCCAGACGGTCGTAATTGTACCCGGCATCGATCATGATGGTGGTGTCGCCCTTGCGATAGAAAAAGATGTTGGCCACCCACTCCCGCACGCAGGCCACGTGCTCATCCACCCAGCCCGTGTTCAGGGGCTTGAAGATCTCCTTGCTCCGGTACATCTTGCTCATGGCTTTTCTCTGAAACTCGGTCGCTTTCTTTGACATGGCGCATCCTCCTCACTTTTATAACGCAAATCTATTTTTAGATTATCTCATTCTTCAATTTCTCAGCAAGCAGCGCCGGATGGTTGAGGATATCCCCGTGTCCAAAATCCGAAAAGCACTGAACTGTCAGTTTTGGGTAAACCATCCGCAGCTTTTCAATGGCTTTTTTCATATGCCCCTCCCGCTGCCCATACCAGCAGGCCATCTCCGCGTCCGGCTGAGGTTCCGGCATACAGCGGTACAGGTACAGTCCAATCTTCCATGTGGCATAAACGGATTCCAGACTGACATGGTCCGGTATCCTATCCAGCATAGTTTGCATGCCTGCTTCCGTCTGCCCCATGAAGCGCAGCGCCCATGCGGGCATTTTCTTTGTTCTCGCCGTCTGATACTGCTTTTGGGGCATTATTCTCAGAATCAACGGGTTCCAAATGCCAAAATCCAGATATTCCGGCCCGCTGAGAATCATCCTGCGAATTTGGATGTTTTTCGACGCTTTCAGGTATACGGCCGGTCCGCAGCCGAGGGACTCCGCATAAAGCGCATCCAGCGTACCATCGCAGTTCTGGCTCAGATAGTCCTCCAGCTTGTCAGCCTGTTCCTGTGCCGTAGTATAGGTCGTTTTTCCGGTACCGTCGAAGCCGTCAAAGCTGACGGCATAAACATCAAATTCTTCTTCCAGCAGCGGAATCACATCTTCAAACTGCCGCCAGCACATCAGATTTCCGTGCAGCATCATGATCTTTTTTTCGACCGGATTGCCAAAACGTTTGATTTCCATTTTGCTTTCTCCTTTACAGCAGCATTCCTTATTCCTTCTGTTTTTTCCCCATCACACACAGCCAGCTTTTCTTTTTGTGTATCTGCACCTCGTAAAAGCCTGCCTGCTCCAGATACGCTTTTAACTCAATGTCTTTGTAGATGGTCATGCCGCCGATGATTTCCGTCCACTTCTCGTCCTTATCCGTGTCGCCGTTGCTCTCGTTGCAGATGAGAAATGTTCCGCCGGGCTTCAGTACCCGGTAGACTTCCTGAAAGCATTTCGGCAGACCCGGCCAAAAATAGACGGTTTCAAAGGCAGTGACAACATCGAATTTTTCATTTTCAAAGGGCAGCATCGCAACGCTGGCTTCCAGTACACGGCAATGTCCCTCCGCAATTGTCTTTGCGTTCAGCTTTTTAGACTTCTCTACGCTGACGGAGGAATAGTCGATACCGGTCACAGTTCCATTCGGGCACTTTTTCAGCAGCCTTTTGATGTTTGCCCCGCCGCCGCAGCCGCAGTCCAGCACGTTGGCATCCGGCGAAAGATGCAGAAATTCAAGTCCCCATGATGCCACAGGTGTATGCCCAAGATTCATCATGGAAGCCATGATTCTGCCACCAAGTCCTACAGGTTTGCGGGTGTTCTCAAAAAATGACATTCTCCTTCACTCCTTTTCCAGAACGATGATCTTATTGGAAATATTCCGCACGGCGGGCAACTTGTCCAGTAACTTGTAAATTGGCGCAAACGCCGCCATTCCTTCGCAAAGACTGTGTTCTTCGACAAATCGGAAGTCCGGCAGCAGCGCCGCAAGAGCCGAACCGTTCTTCACGCCCCAGGTGAATTTTGCATGGCTGCCCTCAATGGACTTTTCCTTGAAGCGCTTCACGATCATCGGGTTCATTGTTTCCACAAATACTGTGGCTTTCTCAAAGCAGCTGGAAATCACTGCAAAAATCTGCTGCACATCTTTTGTGTTCAGGTACATGGTCAGCCCTTCAATGACGATCAGCACCGGCACAGTCTGCTCGCTGATTTCGCCTCCCCAATCGTCCATGGCGGACATTGCAATCTGCGAAATTGTGCCGCTTTCCGGCAGGAGCTTCTCCCGCACCACCACCGTCTCCGGCAGATCGAGGTTATACCAATGCGAGTAACCAGACATCCGATAGCACCGGGTGTCCAGCCCGCAGGCGATATTGACGACCACCGCACCTGAATGCGTCGAAAGCCACGATTTTGTCAGCTTATCCAGCACAATGGTGCGGGCAATAACGCCGCTGTGCATGGCGGTATCCTTGTCGGCAAGGGAAAAATCGTAGTCCAGCTTTTCAATGATTTCCTCTGCTTTTGCATCGTGAATGGTTCCGCGGCCTCGACTTTCTTTCGCTCTTGCATAAACGGTTTGCAGCATGGTCTCCGGCACGCCGGAGAGCTTGATTTTTTCTTTCATGTCATACTTCCTCCGCTTGTAAAGTCAGAAATTTTTCCGCATACCGGCAGAATTTCCCCGGATGCACCATCACCAGCTCCGCGTGAGCCATCTTGGGGATGCCATGAATGCGCGTCTGGGGGAAATAGCCCTTGATGAACCGGATATCCCGCCTGCGATCCTTCTTTTCGTCATCACCGTACCAGTAGGTGATCTTTGTGCCAATTTTCGCTGGGAGCTTCGGAAGCGCATAGTTGTTGGCAGACCAGAATATGCTACGGATCGTTCGGTCTGAAAAGGTTTTCAGATAGGCTGCCATGGCGTCGTATTCTTTTTTAGGGTCATGCCCTGCTGGGGTAAACCGTTTCGGCGGAAAAGCCGCTTCCAGTACCTTTCGGCTGTTTGCCGCCATTTTGAAAGACAGCACATCTCGCGCCAGCAGCAGCTTTCGCATCAAGAAGGGCAGCTGATAGGGTGTGATCCCGCCGTCAATGATGGCTCGGCCGATGGGCATTTCTCCCAATGCCAGCATACGGGTCAGACAGGCTCCGCCCATGGAACAGCCATAGGCCCCGTCCAGTTGTGAGATGCCGCAGCTTTTCAGGTAAGAGATCACCGCATCCACAGTCTGCTCCACGGAGGTGAAGTCCCCGGGGTACTCCGGCTGATGGCCGTCATACACCACCTGAAAAACGTGCCAGCTCTGAGATAGCTGTGCGATCGTGTCGGCAAAAGCCCACACCGGCTCTGCCGTGCAGGGGAAAAACAGCAGCGTCCGCCCATGTTCCTGCCCGTGTTCCAATATCTGCATGGTTCATCCCTCCGATTTTACGCACTCTGTGTAAGCCAGCGGAAATGAGGCTTTCAGCACGGTGCTTTTCTGCACCGTCCAGCCGTTTTTCCGCAGAAATTCCAGATATTCTTCGCTCGTCCACTTGCTGTGCAGTGGAAAGCCCGCCAGCTTCATGAAAAATGCCTTGACCTTGCCGAAGAAAGAATTATCCGCGTGGGTGAAGGTCGGCGCAACCAGAACGCCGTCGTCCCTCAGCACCCGGCAAATTTCGGAGAGAGCCTTCTCCGGCTCCGGCACAATATGCAGGGCATTGGCTACGATCACCACGTCAAAGCTTTCGTCGGCATAGGGGAGGTGAAACATATCCTGCACCGAAAAGTGCAGCTTCGCAGATTGATTATCCCGCCGCGCTTCTGCGATCATCTCCGACGATGCATCCGTGGCCTCGATATGATTGACGCTGCTCACGATATTTTTGGCAATCGATCCCGTGCCGGTGGCCAACTCCAGCACCGTTTTGTGCCGCACCACAGGGCGCAGCAGCTCGTATAGCCGCTCGTAAGCTGCCGCATCCTTGCGCATGAAGCGGTCATAGATTTTCGCCGTGCGATCCCAAAATGTTTTCTTCATAATAACACTTCCTGCCTTAAAATTAGCTTTGACTAACTAACGACCTTTTGAAAAGCCGCCATTCGGCAGCTTTTCGATTTACTCAAATAATTCTTTGCAAGCACCATGCACCAGCGTTTCCAACACCTGTGGATACAAATTGCCGATTTCACCCTGATGGGAGACGGTTAAGATCAGCCCTCGTATAGTTGCAATAGCCAACTCGACACCACCATTCGGTATAAGTCCACTGTCCGCCAAAATCTGACGGATGTGTACCTCGTCATTATGATAGTGGTCGGCTTTGATGTCAGCCGGTATTCGCCGCAGCAGATACTCCGCATCATTTTCAATAAACATCATGGCTTTGGTGTCGGAAAGATATTTACAGGTAGCCAGAATGATTTTTGCAGTCCGCTCTGTTGGAGGGATTTCTACATTATCCTGCAAGGCTTTCTCCGCTACGGCATACGTTTCCGCATGAATATTTTCCAGCACAGCAAAGAACAGCAACTCTTTAGAAGGGAAGAACTTATAGAATGAACCCTTTGCAATGCCCACCGCTTCCGTGAGCTGTTCCACCGATGTTTTCCGCATCCCGATGGTCACGGCACAACGCAGCGCTTCGTCTAACAAATCCTTGCGGATCATTGCATTTTTCTGTTCTGTAAACGCCAAGTGATAATCTCCAAAACGATTTGATCATTTTTGTTCTTTCAGTCATAATTGTACTCTTTGTATTTGTCCCTGTCAACCAGAACCGCTACAGCACTTAAGAAGTTGGTAGGTGCTGTTAGATATCGTTTTGCGTATCCTGAAATAGAAAAATCTTTGAAACTTACAGGTGCGAATAAAAGCATCTTGTTGAAGACGCTGCGTGCTGTTATTGGAACGCTTGATCCTACATTATCATAGAGATTATCCGTCAAATCAGGCAATAATCATAGAGATCGAACCGGAATTGATCCGTATAATTAGTTTTCCAGGCATTGATCGCTCTATCCCGATGCGTGTGATTGAGGCAGGGGAACGTTTTTCATCAAGATATTATCGGAATAAGCGTCTGGGAGAGTTCCTGAAGGAACTGGAATTGTCAGAGGGTAAATCAACCGGAATACCGACCATACAGGAAGAACTGCGGAAAAACGGATCTCCAAGAGCAACATTTACCACAGATGAGGACAGGCGTGCAGTGACGGTGGAGATACCGATTCATCCAGCGTTTCTGGAAAAACCATCGATTGGGGATGGAAATAGTGATGTTTCATCAATGAAATCATCGTTTGACAGTAACAAAACCATTGATTCATCAACAAAACCATCGTTTGATGAAGATAAAGTTGATGTTTCATCTGCAAAACCATCGATTGGTGCAACGGATCAGACAAGAACTATATTTGAAGCAATAGTATCTAATATGAATTGTAAGGATAGAGTAAAAGTTAATATTCGGCTTTTATATGAGACAGTTGGAGATAATATATTTGGACGTAAAGATATTATAGAGATAGTTGGTTTGTCCCCAGCTCCGGCAGGAGATATGATCAAAAAGATGCACGCAGCTAACTGATCGAACCTGTCTCTGGGCATGGAAAAGGCAAATACAAGTTCCTATGATATATGATAGCCGAGGCTATCAACCTAGAATAAAAAGGCCATGCAGTTCCCTGCACAGCCAATAGGTGTATTATGTAGTAATGAGGCTTAGTGGGTTTGTAACGCATTTGCAACAAACAATGCAGAGAATCCCGTAAATACGCCACTTCTCCACTATGCAAACGATAATTTCAGTTCTCAAAGAGATAATTCAACAGAATATCAGAAAAGAGCAAATTTTCCCGAAAACATCGAGTTTTCGGGGATTTCTTTATATTCCGATAAATCTATCAGACACCACAAACACACAAAAAAATCTGACGGTAGATATGCAAGCATATCTATTCGACAAATACCGCGATAACGAGATTACAATCTCGTCCAGAAACAACAGCAACAAACAAGAGAGTATGTAAATCTTATTCTAGATAAAATGAAAGATATGGTGGATTTTGGGGTTAGTGTCAAAACAGCAGCTGATATTAACCAATTAATCAGAAATCGCAAAAAATGGATAGAATGCATGAATTATCGCGAAATTGCATTTTTGTCCCGGTGATTCCCCTGCTGCTTGTGGTCGGCATCAGTCTCCTGTTATGTACGGTGATTACCTGGATGGTTCTGGAGAAGAAAGGAACGATTGTGGAGAGAATGAAGGGGGAGTGATTGAGCAGTATGCAGACGAACAGGAACTGGCTGCACTGTGAGCCTTGTCCATGCTGGATAGCCAGTTTATAATACACTTCCCGGGAAAGCCGGGCGATAGATGAAGCCTATCCGCTCTGGTGAAAAGGTAAGAGTTACAAATTATTTTTTATAATTCAGAAGCGCTACAATGGGTAAGGTCATAAAATCACCATGAATTCTTGGTATGTACTCATAAGCGTCCCCCTTTTCTGACAGGAATCGTACGGAGTGAACAGTAACCTGAGAAGTGCAATCAGCATAGAGTGTAAATGTTGTGAAAAAATGATAAAAATAAATATAAATACATAAAAAAAATGGTTAAAATGACTAAGGTATGATAGAATAATAGAAAACAAAAAAGCCGTTGCACACGACTTTTTTATGCCGCACCCTGCGGCGCCAGAAGGCGGTTTCGGGTTTCCCCTTATTTGAACTCGTCTTGTTAATACATGATTACCATAGCATCAGAAATTTCAAATGTCAATATATTTTGGAGGCTTTTTTATGAATTCTGATAAAAGAGAAGATTATTATGTGGGATTAGATATGGGTACGGGATCATTGGGTGGTGCTGTTACGGATACACAGTATCATCTGTTGAAAGTAAAAGGAAAAGATTTTTGGTTTGTAAGGGAATATGAAACTGCAAAATCCCAATTAGACAGAAGAACCCATCGGATCGCAAAAAGAAGGTTACAGCGTCATAAGGCGAGGATCGGATTGATCCGGTCATATTTTGCAGAGGATGTACTGAAACATGATCCACTGTTTTATATTCGACAGGATAACAGCAAATATTACCAGGAAGATAAAGATGCCAGACTGACTACAAAAGACAGCCTTTTTGCAGACCCGGGTTATGGAGACAAAGAATATCACGATGACAAAGAATACCCTACGATTTTTCATCTGCGGCAGGCACTTTTAAGAGATCAAATAAAAGACGAAGAGAGATATTCACGCTTCCTGTATCTGGCGATTATCAACATGTTCGAACATCGTGGACACTTTCTTTTGAATACAGAATCCAGTGATCTGAATGCAGATATGATAAAAGATGTAGGTGAACTGGTGATGAATGCTATCTGTGGTGTTTCGGAATATGGTTCGGTTACCTATAAGGAAATCATAGAAATTCTGGAAGATAAGAATATTTCAAGGACTGCTAAGAAGGATCAGATAGCATCTAAAGTCGATATCAAAAAATCGGAGAAAGCACAGATGGAACGGATCAAATGCCTGTGCGGTATGGAAGCAGATGCCAGAGTCATGTTTGAACTCGAGGCAGATGAAAAGATTAAGATCGCATTTCAGCAGGCTGCTTTTGAAGATGAGAAAGAAGAAATCGAAGTTGCGATTGGAGAAGACCGCTATCTGATCATAGAAAATATGAAACAACTGTATGATTACAGTCAGCTGCAGTCTGTATTGAATGGATTCGATTATCTTTCAGACGCCAGAGTGCAGATGTACGAAAAACATAAAGAAGATCTGCATCTTTTGAAAAAGGTATATAGAAAAAATCTGGATCGGGAAATGTATGATAGGATGTTCCGCTCAGGAGAAGAGGGAAGTTATTGTGCGTATTCCAATTCCACGAATTCAGTGGATTCTCTGGCAGAAGCGAAAAAGTACAGAAGAAATATGAAAAAAAGAAGCCAGAAAGATCTCTATGACAGGATCAAGAAAGATCTGAAAGAGGTTCATGACGCGGATGCAGATGCTATTCGCAAAGAGATGGAATTAGAACGTTTTCTGCCCAAGCAGATTACCGGTGCAAATGGAATCATTCCAAACCAGGTACACCGAAAAGAATTAAAGAAAATTCTTGAAAATGCAGAGCACCATCTCGATTTTCTAAAAGAAAAAGATGAAAGTGGATATACGGTATCTGAGCGGATCCTGATGCTGTTTTCCAGTAACATTCCATACTATGTCGGACCTGTAGGCAGCGGATCAAAAACAGGATGGGCAAAGATACAGGAATCAGGACAGGTATTACCTTGGAATATGGAACAGAAGATTGATATGGAACAGACTTCAGAACGTTTTATCACGAATCTCATCCGGGAATGTACGTACCTTTCCGGAGAAAAAGTCTTGCCAAAGCAGTCTTTATTATATGAGAGCTATTGCGTTCTCAATGAAATTAATAATTTACGCATTCATGGAAAACGAATCGTACCGGAATTAAAACAGGATATCTACAGGGAAGTATTCCAGGGCGCCAGACTGGGAAAGAAAGTTACAAAAAAGAATATTTGCACATATTTGATAAACAGAGGACTGATTACGGAAGAATCTGAAGTTTCAGGTATTGACAAAGAGATCAATGCGTACTTGCCATCTTATGGAAAAATGTATGGCGTTTTTGGAGAACGTCTGAGAGAAGAAGCAGTTCAAGAGATAGCAGAAAAAATTATTTATTACGGAACCATCTATGGGGATGCCAAGGCGATGTTCCGAAAAAAACTGAATCAGTATGTTTCTGACGGATGGATGACAGAATCCCAGGCAAAGCGAGTTTCCGGTTATAAATTTAAGGACTGGGCAAGACTTTCCAGAAGTATGTTATGTCTGAGCGGATGTGATAAAAGCACAGGTGAGAAAATTTCTCTGATCCGGGCCATGTGGGAACATAATCTGAACTTTATGGAGTTAATCTACAGCGAAGATTTTACTTTTCAAAAAGAACTGGAAGAGAGAAGAAAAGCGTTAGGAAAAACCTTGCAGGAATTTCAATTTGAAGATCTGGACGAGTACTATTACAGTGCACCTGTGAAACGTATGATCTGGCAGGCTGTTCAGGCATTAAAAGAAATTACGCAGATCATGGGACATAATCCAAAACGTATCTTTATTGAGATGACTAGAACAGAAGAAGAAAAAGGAGAACAGGGAAGAAAGAATTCAAGAGAAAAACGTCTGTTAAAATTGTATGAAAGCATCAGGGACGAAAGAAACTGGGCCGCAGAAATAAAAAATGCAAATGCATCCGGAAAATTAAACAGTAAAAAAATGTATCTTTATTATCTGCAGATGGGAAGGGATGTATATACGGGAGAACCCATTGATATTGAAGATCTATTTGATGACAGCAGATATGATATCGATCATATTTATCCAAGAAGCTTGACAAATGACAATAATATTGAAAATAATCTTGTTCTGGTGTCAAAAACAATCAACCAGAACGAGAAAAAGAATGATTATCCGCTCCCGGAAAAGGTCAGAACGAATAAAAAAGTCCGGGATCTGTGGCATACATTTCATAAAATGGGATTTATGAATGATGAAAAATACAATCGCCTGACATCCACGGAACGTCTGTCAGAAGATCAGCTTGCCGGATTTATCGCAAGACAGTTGGTAGAAACTGCACAGGGAGCAAAAGGAATCGCAGAGCTTCTGAAGGCGATGCTACCGGGAACGGATATTGTATATGCGAAGGCAAGAAATGTATCTGACTTCAGAAAAGAATACAAGATGCTAAAAAGCAGATTAGTCAATGATTATCATCACGCACAGGATGCATATTTGAATATTATCGTAGGAAATGTTTATTTTATGAAATTCACCAGAAATCCTATGAATTTTGTAAAGAAAGAAGCAAGACGTGAAGGCAGAAACTATGATTATAATCTGTACAAAATGTACAGTAAAGATATCATAAGAAATGGAGAAAAAGCTTGGATCGCAACAAGCGAACAGGGACCGGGAACGATTCGTCAGGTAAAGGAAACGATGGGAAGGAATACGCCGATCATTACAAGACAGGCATTTGAACAGAGGGGAGAATTGTTTAATCTTCAGCCGGTTGGAAAGTATTCTGCTAATAAGGATAATTATGTTCCACTAAAAATATATGATGAAAAAATGCAGGACGTATGCAAATATGGTGGTTACACTTCTCTGAATCCTTCCTATTTTATCTTTATAGAACATGGACCGGAAAAAAAGAGAAAGAAATGTTTTGAAGTGATACATAGCTATTATGCTGCTCAGATAAAAACGGAAAAGGATTTGATTGATTTTCTGCTACAAAAAGGCTATAAAAATCCAAGAGTGATAAATGACGGGATAAAAAAGAATGCACTCATAAAATACAATGGATATTTCTTATACATTATTGGAATGGATGCAAGAAAAAATATTGAATTTTCCAATGCAACAGCAATGTGCTTGAAGAATAAATATATACAATATGTTTGCAAGCTGGAAAAAATGAATAAGGCGATTTTGTTATCAGAAAAACAGAAAACAAATTTACACTGGGATGAAAGAATCACCTGTGAAAGCAATCTGGAACTGTACAGAGAACTTACAGAAAAACATTTGCATTCCATCTATCAAAGACATCCAAGAAGCATAGGAAAGTGTCTTGCAGAGGGAGAAGGAGCATTTAAGCTTCTTGATATCGAAGAACAGGTGAAGATCTTATGTGATATCGTTCAGTATACATCCTTTCAGAGAGGAGTCTTCTCATTGAAAGTTCTTGGAGGACCCAAAGAGGTAGGAAGAATCCGAATATCCGGAAATATGACAGAGGCAAAAGAATGTAAACTTATCAATTATTCGATTACCGGTATGTATAAAACAGAAATGGATTTACTGAAAAAATAAGGGAGGGATAAGTATGAGCTGGCGGACGGTGATCATATCCAGCACGGCGAAGCTGGATTACCAGATGGGATATCTGGTGATCCGAAAAGATGATGTGACAAAGATTCATCTTTCGGAAATTGAAACAGTAATGATAGAATCCACATCGGTGTCACTGACCGCGACCCTCTTATGTGAGCTGACAAAGAAAAAGATCAAAGTGATTTTCTGTGATGAAAAGAGAAATCCTTCGTCAGAACTCATCAGTTACTATGGAGCGCATGATACCTCATTAAAAGTCAGGAATCAGATTGCATGGAACGATGATATAAAAAAACATGTATGGACAGAAATTGTGGCGGAGAAAATACGGATACAGGCGTTGCATCTGCAGCATTGGAAACGAGAGGAAGCAGATCTGCTTTATCAGTATATCAACGAAATAGAATTTGGGGATGTTACGAATCGGGAAGGGCATGCGGCGAAAGTTTACTTTAATGCTCTGTTTGGTATGGATTTTACCAGAAGTGCGGAAAATGTTACGAATGCTGCGCTGAATTATGGTTATTCACTGCTGTTGTCAACATTTAATCGCTGCGTGGTGGCCAATGGGTATATCACACAGCTGGGGCTTTTCCATGATAATGTATTTAATCAGTTCAATCTGGCCTGTGATCTGATGGAACCGTTTCGCCCGCTTGTGGATCTGAAAGTGAAAAAGATGGCCTTCCCGTTTTTTGAAAAGGAAGAAAAACATGAGATGGTTTCGTTACTAAAAGAAGAAGTAACAATCGGTAACCGAAACGAGTATTTGACGAATGCGATAAAAATATATACCAGGAGTGTCTTTGATGCATTAAATGATAACGATGTATCGCAGATAAAATTTTATAGGACAAATGAGTTATAGATATATGAGAGTAATGGTATTTTTTGATCTTCCGGTTATCACCAGTGCAAACCGTAAAGATTACAGGGATTTTCACAAGTATCTGATAAAGACAGGATTTCTGATGATGCAGGAATCGGTGTACTGTAGGCTGGCACAAAATTTCACAATGGCAGATGCAATTGTGGAAAATATCAGGAAAAATAAGCCTGCGGATGGACTGGTACAGGTGCTGAAGATAACGGAGAAGCAATTTGGAAAAATGGAATTTATTGTTGGAACGAAAAAAAGCGAAATTCTCGACACAGACGAAAGAGTGGTGATCATATGAAACTTGTGAATCCCAGATTAGGATTGGAAGTGGAGTTATCCGAAAATCAGGTTTTGAACATAACCGTTGAATCACCGGTAAAATTTTCAGAGGTTGTATATCATATTTGCAGACAGGCAGGAGGAGAAGAAGGAGAATTCATCCTTTCGGATATTGAAAAGGAACTGTCTATGGGAAAAAGGACGGTAGTGATTAATAATCCGTTGACGGTTAATTGTGAGGAAAAAAGGATTCTATCTCAGCTTTATAAAAATCTTTCAGAAAAAATATTAGAAGATCATTTTGAAGAATTTGCGACTGTGAATCAGAAGGTTATCCAGTTTATGGATAAGGTTACGAGTTCTTCCGAATATAATCTGACATATGATGTTGATTTTCAGGCAGCAGGTCTGATAAAATATTGTAATGTACATATGGATTCCTGTTATGATAATCTGACTGAAAAGTTTATAGACTATCTGAGAACCATGAAGCAGATCTGTAATGTTGATATTGTTTTTGTGTTGAATCTGAAGCAATATTTCAGTACCGAGGATCTGAGAGAAATCTATAAACACTGTTTTTATACGAAGATGTATCTGATTAATCTGGAAGGAGTAAAATCAGACCCCATCGAAAGTGACAGATATGTTATTATAGATAAAGATCTTTGTGTGCTGGACCTTGTGTATTAACAACCTTCTATTGCAAGAAGATAACGACTCGGCGAGAACCGGATTTGAGGTTTGAGAGTCTTGTTAATACGGAAGGATTTCAAACATAAAACCGGGATTTTGTGCGGTTTGATGTGTTTGAGAGTCTTGTTAATACGGAAGGATTTCAAACTATTCACATCGGTTTCCGTATTCATCAACGGTTTGAGAGTCTTGTTAATACGGAAGGATTTCAAACTAACAGATGAATGCGCACAAACAACGTTCGGTTTGAGAGTCTTGTTAATACGGAAGGATTTCAAACTGGTGTTCCGTGTGTTGTCCCTAGCGCTTGGTTTGAGAGTCTTGTTAATACGGAAGGATTTCAAACAAAACCGGGATTTTGTGCGGTTTGATGTTCGTTTGAGAGTCTTGTTAATACGGAAGGATTTCAAACTGCATATTGGATATATAAGAGAAAGACCCTGTTTGAGAGTCTTGTTAATACGGAAGGATTTCAAACGGTGGAACAGGAGAGATAAGAAGATGAAAGGTTTGAGAGTCTTGTTAATACGGAAGGATTTCAAACCGGTCAGAGAAACGGAAAACTACGGAGAAAGTTTGAGAGTCTTGTTAATACGGAAGGATTTCAAACCGATCAGCTGGTCTCCGTCTTCTGTGAAGTGTTTGAGAGTCTTGTTAATACGGAAGGATTTCAAACAGCATACCGTTCTCCTTTCTATTCGTCTGGGTTTGAGAGTCTTGTTAATACGGAAGGATTTCAAACGCAATAGCGCGGAAGGTTTCACTCTTTTTCGTTTGAGAGTCTTGTTAATACGGAAGGATTTCAAACAACATTCTGCGAACTGAAATGAATGTATCTGTTTGAGAGTCTTGTTAATACGGAAGGATTTCAAACTTAAAATTCCTTGATAACTCCCCGGCTTTGGTTTGAGAGTCTTGTTAATACGGAAGGATTTCAAACAACAATTACGATGTTGCTGATCACAGCAGTATTGCTGGTATCTGTTCTTATGACAGGGTGTACCAGCCTGACAGAGCCAAAGAACAGCACCCCATCCGGGACAGACGCGCTCACCGAATCAGACGGCTTTGGCGTGTACATCAAGCTGGAACGCGATGACACCAGCTCTATCGCCCTTCGGGGATTCCTGGATTATGAAAGACTGGTATGCGAAAAAGATAGTTACATTTGAAAATAGAAATATGGAAGAATAAATGATAAGACCTCCTGTGTGGAAAAAGATAACTCACAGGAGGCACTATAGTATACGGTATCATCAATAGATTATTCTGCAAATCCCTGCCGTTCCATTTCGTTTTCGACTTTAGATTCATTTCCTTGGTTGGTGGAGGCGAACAGGTGGCGGAATATGAAGCGGCAGAACGGACCAACAACCAAGAGTTGCAGTGGGTAAGCCATAATGAAGTTCAGGCAGATAGTCTGGAGCCAGATAAAAATCAGGTTTGAAGTGATTCCTGATGATTCGATGGTTCCAAGCAGGCTCATAAGTGGCACCATTGTGCAGACCGTGAAGGTCTGGATGCAGAGGATGATGAAGATTGGTCGGTCAGTTGGTTTTGCTATGCGGAATGCGAAGTATTTGGATGTTTTGCTGGCGATGAAGAATGCACAGAGAAGCCCGATGAACCATTCCAATGGGAAAGAATGCAGTGCATGTTTGAAGGTAGCAGCCTGAAGTCCGCCGGTGTGGATGGCGACATTATAAACACCCATGATAAAAATCATACAACCGGATGTGATAAGAGTAAAAATGAATTCCTGAAATTTTGTTTTTGGCATAGTAAGCCCTCCTTAAAAAAATAATAAAAAAATTCATATAAACACAAAAATGTCGCCTATCCGTCTGACAATGGATAAGCGACATTTTATGTCATATTTATTTTATCAGGTATTGGAGTTCGATGTCATAGGGATTTTGCACAAAATATAAATGAAAAGCAAAAAATCCTGTAGAATCTTTATGAAAGCTTTGCAGAATAATTAGTACTAAGAACTGGCACGAAAAAGTGTCTAAAGTATTTCAAAAGTGTAAAATGTGAGACAGCTTTCTAAGACATAAAGGTGGGAATGTAATATAAAAACAGGAATATAATAGATACTGACGGATGTTCGAAAAAAGCACTTGCCTTTTATAAAGGCTTATGTTAGAACGTCTGCTAGTGATCAGGTTGCAGAGACTTGCGATGCCTGTGACCGGACGGAGGACCTGAGGGTCCTCCTTTTTTCTGTACACGCAGATTTTTATAGCAGGTGAAAAATGACAGAAAAAGCATTAAAACCGATAAAACCATTAAGAAATATATCATTGAAACCCACGTTTGTAACTTTTCTTTGAAACTCATTGACAGGGGCGAATGCAAAGAGTATAGTTATGACCGAAAAAACAAAAGTGGTCAAAACGATTTGGAGGTTATCACTTGGCGTTTACAGAACAGAAAAATGAAATGATCCGTAAGGATTTGTTAGACGAAGCGTTGCGTTGTGCCGTGACCATCGGGGTGCGAAAAACATCGGTGGAACAGCTCACTCATTCTTGCCGCCTGCAAATACCTTTCCGATACCAAAGCTATGACCTTCATCGAAAACAATGCGGAGTATTTGTTGCGGCGGATACCATCTGACATCAAAGCTGACCACTATCACGATGACGGAGTTCATATTCGCCAAATTCTGGAGGCAAGTGGACTTGTGCTGAAAGGCGGAATGGATCTGGCTGCCGCCACCATCCGTGGACTGACCTTAACTGTCTCCCATCAGGGGGAAATCGACGAACTGTATCCGCAGGTGTTGGAAATGCTGGTGCATAGTGCTTGCAGGGAATTATTTGATTAAATCGAAAAGCTGCCGTCTGGCGGCTTTTTAAAAGATAGCAAGTTAGAGGAGACTAATCAGTGCGCAGGAGTGATATTATGAAGGTAACATTTTGGAATCGCACAGCGAAAATCTATGACCACTTTATGAAGAAAGACCACAAGGCATATAAGCAAATGTAAGTGCGATTATAGCATATGTGGAGACAGGGATGAATATCTGAAAGAGCCCCCCGAATATGTGAATGGGTGCTCATTGCTGTTTATCAGGAGGAATTGATATATGACGATTATTTATGGAATCCTGCTCCCGTTTTTCGGAACTGTAATGGGAGCCGGATGCGTATTCTTTTTGAAAAGATCACTTGGAACGCAAGTGCAGCGGGCATTGACCGGCTTTGCCGCCGGGGTTATGGTGGCGGCCTCTATCTGGAGTTTGCTGATTCCATCTATGGAACAGGCGGCGGATATGGGCAAAGGTGCGGTGATTCCTGCCGCAGCCGGTTTCTGGCTTGGCATCCTGTTCCTGCTGATTTTGGATAGGCTCATCCCACACCTGCACCGCAATGCTGACCAGCCGGAAGGTGTAAAAAGTGGATTTGGCAGGACAACTATGCTGCTGCTGGCAGTAACGCTCCATAACATTCCCGAAGGAATGGCAGTAGGCGTGGTCTATGCAGGCCTTTTGACCGGAAACGGTGAAATTACAGCCGCGGGTGCGTTGGCATTATCTCTCGGTATCGCCATTCAAAACTTCCCGGAGGGTGCCATTATCTCTATGCCTCTGCGGGCAGAGGGAATGAAGAAAGGGCAAGCCTTTCTAAGCGGTGTCCTATCCGGCATTGTAGAGCCACTGGGGGCGGTGTTAACAATTCTTGCAGCACAGTTTGTTGTCCCCGCTTTGCCGTATTTGCTGAGTTTTGCCGCAGGAGCTATGCTCTATGTGGTAGTGGAAGAACTGATTCCTGAGATGTCTGCTGGAAAGCATTCCAACATCGGTACAGTATTCTTTGCGTTGGGATTCAGCGTGATGATGGTACTGGATGTGGTGCTGGGATAAGAATTTCAGCTTTGCTGCAAATATTTTTTACCAAATGGAGCGAAAAAAGCGGATCGGATTAGAAAGTAAACTGTAAAATGAATATAATTACTACGGAAGCCGTGAAAACCGGCTTTCCTTAATCAATGCAAGTTAGCTACCTATAACTTGCCTTTGAGGAGGTGTTAATTTGGAAAATGAATATAGTCCCTGGGCAATGTTTCACAGTACGGACCTGGGTGACAATCTGGAAGAAATGGTGGAGACTGAGGATTGCAAGGTGCTGCGGATGAACGATCCCAGCGGCGATGGACTTATGACCATTTATCGGGTATTTGACGGTGTGTACCTGATATATAACGATTTTCACATGACCCATTGTTACAGCCGTTTTAACAGTTCGTCCCGCATCTTCAGCATTGACCATTGTCGGGAAGGACGTATTGAGCATCGGACGGACAAAGATATGCGGTATTACATGGAACAGGGCGATTTGCGAATGGATCGCCGGGTGCATCACAGCGGCGATATGTATTTTCCTGTGTCTCACTATCATGGTATCACGGTTGGCTTCTTCCTCGATCATGCGGAACAATCCGTGCGGGAGGCAATGCCTGGTGTGTCCTTTGACTTATCGGAACTGGCAGACAAATTCTGCGGTAAGGACAGTATCTATATCCTGCGCAAACACCCTTCCATTGAGCATATCTTCTCGGAGCTTTACAATGTTCCGGCAAAGATACGCATGGACTATTTCAAAATTAAGGTCATGGAGCTGCTGGTGTTCCTGCGGGCTTTGGAACTGTCTGAGTACAAGGATGAACGCCCGTACTTCTATTCCAGCCAGGCTGAGAAGATCAGGGCGGTACATAAGCTGCTGACTAACGATTTGACCCGAAATTACACCACCGAAGAACTGGCAAAGCAATTTGATCTCAGCACATCGGCCCTGAAAAACGGCTTCAAGGGTGTGTATGGCAGCCCCATCTATACCTATATCCGCAACTACAAGATGAATGTGGCAGCGTCCATGCTGGTAACAGACCGTAAAAAGCGGATTATTGAGATTGCATCTGCTGTCGGCTACGATAACCCAAGTAAATTTGCAGCGGCTTTCAGGGAAATCTTTGATACGACCCCTGCTGAATACAGAAATGACAGGAGATAGAACATGAACACAAAAATGAAACGCTCCACAGCAACGTGGATCTGGGACTTTGCGGGAGAATATCGCTCCCGTTATGTACTCAGCGTTCTCAGTGCTGTGTGCGGCGTGATCTGCGGCCTTTTGCCCTATTTCGTCATGGCAAATATGATTGGCGATTTACTGGGTGGATGCCGGGACACGAATATTTACTTACAACACTGCCTTGTGATGGCGCTTCTTTGGGTGGGGCGATGCGGCTTTCACAGCATTTCCACCACGCTTTCTCACAAGGCGACCTTTGCGGTGTTGGGTAACATCTGCAAACGGGTATGTGAGAAGCTGACTCGTGTGCCGCTGGGCACGGTGCTGGATATGCCCTCCGGTTCGGTGAAAAATGTACTGGTGGAGCGCATCGACAGCATCGAGACCACTATGGCGCATATCACTCCCGAATTTACATCAAACCTGTTGGTGCCTATTGCCCTGCTGGTGTATCTCTTTGTACTGGATTGGCGCATGGCTCTGGCTGTGCTGGTAACAGTGCCATCGGATTCGGGTGCTATGCAGGAATGACCCGTGGCTATGCGGAAAGCTATCAGAACACCGTGGATAAAACCAAGATACTCAATGATACTGCGGTAGAGTATATCAACGGCATTGAGGTCATCAAAGCGTTTGGCAAGGCACAAAGCTCCTATGAAAAATTCGTGGTCGCCGCCAAAGAGGGCGCAAGCTGTTATGTGGAATGGATGCGGCGATGCAATATCTATTTCTGCCTTGCCATGTCCATTTTCCCGGCGACCATGGTGGCGGTTCTTCCCATCGGCGGTCTGCTGTTCCGTGCCGGTACGCTGGATGCCAATACCTTTATTCAGGTCATTTTGTTGATCGCATCCCTGATCACCGTTATGTCCTACGGCGACGATCTGGCAAAGCTGAGTACCATCATCGGAGAAGTGACCGGTGTTTTAGAGCAGGAGGAGCAGACCCGCCCGCAGGTTTCCGCAGCTCAGCCGAAAAATAACGATATTACGCTGCATGACGTGACCTTCGGTTACCACGAGAAAGAGGTGCTTCATGGCATCAACATGACCATTCGGGAAGGCACGGTCAACGCCCTCGTTGGTCCTTCCGGCAGCGGGAAATCCACCATTGCAAAACTCATTGCGGGACTGTGGGATGTGGACGGAGGCAGTATTTCTTTCGGTGGCGTGGATATTCGCCAAATGACCCAGCAGGACTACAATCGGTACATTGCCTATGTCTCTCAGGACAATTATCTGTTTGACACCACCGTCATGGAAAATATTCGTATGGGCAATCAGAGCGCAACGGACGAAGAAGTTATTGAGGCGGCCCAGAACAGCGGTTGCCATGACTTTATTATGAGTTTGGATCACGGCTACCAGACCATTGTGGGCGGTGCCGGTGGGCATCTCTCCGGTGGCGAGCGTCAGCGTATCGCCATTGCCCGTGCCATGTTGAAAAACGCTCCTATCGTCATTCTGGACGAGGCAACAGCTTTTACCGATCCGGAAAATGAAGCCCTCATTCAGTCCTCCGTAGCCAAGCTGACAAAAGGAAAGACCCTGCTGGTCATAGCCCATAGGCTCTCCACTATCACCAACAGCGACCGGATATTTGTGGTGGAGGATGGCAATATCCGCTCCAGTGGTACCCACCAGGAGCTGCTGGAAAAGGACAGCCTGTACGCACAGATGTGGCGTTCTCATATTGCTGTGCGGGATATGGAGGAAGGAGGTGCAGCACAATGATCCGGATATTTAGACGTTTTTTCGATTTTTGCGGTGAGATCAACAAACGCAAATTTACAAAGTCCATTTTCCTCGGTGTGCTGAAGGCTCTGTTTGAGGCTTTGAAAATTCCGGCTATCGCCGTGACCTTACATGGCGTTTTGAGCGGAAATCTGACGGTAAAGAGTATCTTGCTGTCTTTCGGTATTATGTTGCTTAGTATCGCAGGCAATGCCTTTGCGAATTACCGCTCCACCATGCTCCAATGCGAGGCTGGCTACGGCACCTGTGCCGACAAACGCATTGAAATTGCCGAGCATTTGAAGTATCTCCCTATGGGCTACTTCAACCAAAACAGCCTTGGCTACATCACCTCCGTCGCCACCAACAGCATGGAGGCTCTGGCAGATGTTGCCACCCGTGTCGTCATGATGGTGACCCAGGGCATTTTGACCACGGCGGTAGTTGCGCTGATGATTTTGTACTTTGACCTGCGGATTGGCGGCATCGCAGTAATTGGTGTGCTCCTGTTTTTTGCCGTCAACAGCTGCTTGCAGAAGAAAGCAAAGACGGTCGCACCGGTAAAGGATGCTTCTGACCGCAAGCTGGTGGAAAAGGTGCTGGAGTACATTCAGGGTATTGCGGAAGTCAAGTCTTACAATCTGACCGGAGAAAAGAGCAAGGCCCTGAATCAGGCCATCGACGAAAACACAGCGGCAAACATAAAATCGGAGATTACTTTTGTCCCCATCATGTTCCTGCAAAGTCTGACAGCCAAGTTCATCGGCGTGGTCATTGCGGGCGTATCCGTTGCGTTTTATCTGAACGGCACAATGGAACTTCTGAACGCCGTGGTCATGGTCATTGCCGCCTTTATTCTGTTCGGCGCACTGGACAGTGCTGGCAGTTACTCGGCACTCCTGCGAAATGTTGACTTGAATGTAAGCAAGGCAAACTCTGTGCTGGATATGCCTACTATGGATATTGACGGAAAAGATATTACCCCGGATAGTTACGATATTGATGTGGAGAATGTGGAGTTCTCTTACGACAAGCGAAAGATTATTGACGGCATTTCCGTGCATATTCCGCAGAAAACCTCCACAGCCATCGTGGGTCCTTCCGGTGGTGGCAAAACAACGCTCTGCCATCTCATCGCCCGGTTCTGGGATATGGATAAGGGCTGCGTTAGCTTAGGAGGTGTGGATGTAAAGGAATACAGCATGGACAGTTTGATGCGCAATTTCAGCTTTGTGTTCCAGAGCGTCTATCTGTTCCAGGACACCATCGCCGACAATATCCGTTTCGGTCAGTCGGATGCACCGATGGAAAAGGTTATCGAAGCAGCGAAAAAGGCCTGCTGTCACGATTTCATCATGGCACTGCCCGATGGGTATGAAACCATTATCGGTGAGGGCGGCGCAAATCTTTCCGGCGGTGAAAAACAGCGCATTTCCATTGCCAGAGCCATTATGAAGGATGCCCCCATTGTCATTTTGGACGAGGCAACTGCCAATGTTGACCCGGAAAGCGAGCAGGAGCTGACCAATGCCATTGAAGCACTGACCAAAGAGAAAACCATCATCATGATTGCCCATCGACTGAAAACCGTTCGCCACGCTGACAACATCCTCGTTATTGACGGTGGCAAAATTGTCCAAAGCGGTACTCACGAACAGCTCATGCAGCAAGGCGGTATCTATCGTAGATTTGTGGAGTCCAGAGAACTGGCCGTTGGCTGGAAAGTATAAAAGAAAGAAGAAAACAACAAGAACGACAACAAACTCCCAATCGTGGATTGCAACGGTGGAATTTTCCTTTTAAACCGTTAGAAATTGCAAAGATGTATCTGCATACTGCTGATTATAATATGAAAAAGCCATGTGGTATTTATGAACTGAAAAATATACAGAGTATATTGCGAAGAAAAATCGCATATGATATAATGCTCGCAGGCAAAAAAGAATTAAAGTGTTTATAACAGAAAAAGCAAAAGCCCTCGAAGTTGCAGCTTCCAGGGCTTTCTTCTTATTTCATTTTTTATTACAGTGGATAAGTAACCACCAGGTAAGAGCTGCGCTGTTTGCAGTACAAAAGATAATTGTTGAGTTTACTACGAAACAGGAATATTCAGTTAGGCTTACGCACAACAGAAAATTCTCATTCAATGCAGAAAGGGGCGGTTTTATGAGGCAGGATACACTGGAGGGCAGAGCAAAAACGAAAAACGGTGTCATTCGATTATGCTTTTCGGTGCTTTGTATTTTATTGGAAGCAGCTTTTATCATTATCGTGATCACAAGGCTGAATGAATATGCGGAGATCGTTAATCTGCTGACTAGAGTCTTTGCAGGAATTCTGGTTCTGGCACTATATGCATCCGATCAGACCTCTTCCATGAAAATGCCGTGGATCATTCTGATACTTGTGTTTCCGATTATGGGTGTAGCACTGTATCTGCTGATCGGATTAAATGGCGGAACCCGTAAAATGCGAGAACGATATGCGGATATCGACAGAAAGCTTCTGCCGCTTCTGCCGGATAATCGGGAAAAACTGGAAAATATCAAAAACAAAATCCCAAAAGCAGGAAATATCAGTGAGTATATTTGGAAAAATGCAGGTTATCCCGTATACCAGAATACGGATATTGTTTATTATGATGAGGCGGTAAAGGGATTAGAAGCACAGTTATCAGCACTGTCAAAGGCTGAAAAGTTTATTTTTATGGAATACCATGCGATAGAAGATGCAGAGGCCTGGAAAAAGATCCAGAAAGTGCTGGAGGAGCGTGTGCAGGCAGGCGTGGAGGTGCGAGTATTTTATGATGATATGGGCTCTATTGGCTTTATTAATACGGATTTCGTAAAAAAGATGGAGCAGATCGGAATCCACTGCCGGGTATTTAATCTTTTTATGCCGGGTCTGAATGTATTTCTGAACAACCGTGATCATCGAAAAATAACCGTGATCGATGGAAAAGTAGCTTTCACAGGCGGCTATAATCTGGCAAATGAATATTTCAATTATACCCATCCCTACGGACAATGGAAGGATACCGGGATCCGTCTTGAAGGCGATGCAGTTCAGTCGCTGACAGCAACATTCCTTGAAATGTGGAATGCAGCCAATGACAGGAATAATAATGAGGATTTCAGCAAATATTTTATAAGATCAGAATATAAGGCAGCTCAGAACGGATTTGTACAGCCTTATGCAGATAGTCCAATGGATGATGAACAGGTAGGAGAGGAAGTTTATATCAGCATGGTCAACAAAGCTGAAAAATACTGCTGGTTTATAACGCCATATCTGATCATTACGGATGAAATGACACATGCGCTGTGTCTTGCTGCAAAGCGGGGGATTGATGTCAGGATCATTACACCGGGAATCCCGGATAAAAAAATGATTTACAGTGTTACACGTTCCTTTTATCATGGACTGGTTAAAAATGGAGTGCGGATCTATGAGTGGACACCTGGCTTCTGTCACGCCAAGATGAGCGTGGCAGATGACTGTATGGCAACCTGCGGAACCATAAATCTGGATTACAGAAGTCTTTATCATCATTTTGAAAACGGATGCTTTATGGCAGACAGTCCGGCTGTGTTATCTATAAGAAATGACCTGGAAGAAACAATGAAGGAATGTCGGGAAGTAACAGAACAATACCGTACAGGACGCAGTGCATATCTTCGTCTGGGACAGCTTTTCATGAGATTGTTTGCAGGATTATTGTAAGGAAGAGGTGTAGATCTATGTGTACAGCAGCAACGTATCAGACAAAGGATTTTTATATGGGAAGAACTCTTGACTATGAGTTTTCCTATGGGGAAGAGGTGACCATAACCCCAAGAAATTATGAGTTCGATTTCCGATATGCAGGAAAAGCAAAAACACATTATGCTTTCATAGGAATGGCGTTTATAGCAGGAGATTATCCGCTTTATTATGATGCGGCTAATGAAAAGGGACTAGGTATGGCAGGACTTAACTTTGTGGGGAATGCGGCATATGCAGAGGAAGCGACAGAGGCAGATAAGGATCTTGTCCAGGTGGCGCAATATGAATTTATTCCATGGATCCTTACCCAGTGTGCTTCGGTGGCTGAAGCAAGGAGGATGCTTTCCAATATGAAGCTTATGGGAACACCCTTCAGTGGACAGCTTCCAACGGCACAGCTTCACTGGATGATCGCAGACAAGGAGGAATGCATCGTTGTAGAATCCATGAAAGACGGAATGCACATCTATGACGATCCTGTTGGCGTACTTACAAATAATCCTCCATTCCCCGGTCAGATGTTTGCACTTAACAATTATGCGGGTGTATCCAGAAAGCAGCCGGAAAGTACATTTGCAGGAGTGCTGGAGTTGGATCCATACAGCAGAGGAATGGGCGGAATGGGAATTCCGGGAGATCTTTCAAGCCAGTCAAGATTTGTAAAGGTTGCATTCACAAAATTAAACGCAATATCCGGAGATGGGGAAAACGAAAGTGTCAGCCAGTTTTTCCATATTTTAGGCTCTGTTGATCAGCAGCGGGGATGCTGTGAGGTATCAGAGGGCGCATATGAGATCACGATCTATACTTCATGCTGCAACACGACAAAGGGAATCTATTATTATACCACATATGATAATCACCAGATAACCGCAGTAGATATGTATGCGGAAAACCTTGATTCAGACAAGCTGATCCGTTATCCGATCATATTAAACGGTGAGATCCGATGGCATAATAAATAAGAACAGGATTTTTACAGAAGATAATGAGGTAGGAAGATGGAAAATTATTCAATAGTATTCAGCAGCTTAACCGGTAATACAAAAAGCTGCCAGTCAGCCGATCGTAGTGTATACAGAGATTTGACTTTACAGCAGAGAAAAATATCAAGTATAATACTATAGCATTATTAAAAATCCCTTCCGGGAAAACAGAAAAACCACAATGATAAAGGAATATAACAAATGAGTATTTTAAATGTAGAACACCTGACCCACGGGTTTGGAGACAGAGCGATTTTCGAAGATGTATCTTTCCGGCTTCTTAAGGGAGAACACATCGGACTTGTAGGCGCTAATGGCGAAGGAAAGTCCACATTTATGAGTATCGTGACCGGAAAACTGATGCCGGATGAGGGCAAGGTAGAGTGGGCAAAAAATGTCCACGCAGGCTATCTGGATCAGCATGCAGTTCTGGAAAAGGGGATGACCATCGGCCAGGTGCTGAAATCCGCTTTTGATCCTCTCCTCAAAAAAGAAGAACGGATGAACGAGATCTGCGACAAGCTGGGAACTGCAGATCCTGACGAGATGGATGGTCTGATGGAAGAGCTTGGAACGATCCAGGACGAACTGACACTTCATGATTTTTATGCGATCGATGCCAAAGTGGAGGAGGTTGCCAGAGCTCTGGGCCTTCTGGATCTGGGGCTTGACCGTGATGTTACGGATCTAAGCGGCGGACAGAGAACCAAGGTACTTCTTGCGAAGCTTCTTCTTGAGAAGCCTGACATCCTGCTTCTGGATGAGCCTACCAACTATCTGGATGAGGAGCATATTGCATGGCTGAAAAGATATCTTCTGGATTATGAGAATGCCTTTATCCTTATTTCCCACGATATTCCCTTCCTGAATTCTGTAGTTAACATTATCTATCATATGGAAAATCAGGAACTGAACCGTTATGTAGGAGATTACGATCATTTCCAGGAGGTCTATGCGGTCAAGAAGGCACAGCTGGAGGCTGCTTACCGCAAACAGCAGCAGGAGATCAGTGAGCTGAAGGATTTTGTAGCAAGGAATAAGGCCCGTGTTTCCACAAGAAACATGGCTATGTCCCGCCAGAAAAAGCTGGACAAGATGGATGTGATCGAGCTGGCAGCAGAGAAGCCGAAGCCGGAGTTCAAATTCCGTTATGGCCGAACACCAGGAAAGATGCTTTTTGAGACACATGACCTTGTGATCGGTTATGATGAGCCGCTTTCCAAGCCACTGAATTTTACTATGGAGCGAGGACAGAAGATCGCACTGGTGGGAACCAATGGAATAGGAAAAACAACACTTCTTCGAAGCCTTCTTGGACTGATCAAGCCTCTTTCCGGAAGTGTGGAGCAGGGCGAGAACCTTGAGATCGGATATTTTGAGCAGGAAGTTAAAGGTGAGAATCGAACTACCTGTATCGAAGAGCTCTGGCAGGAATTTCCGTCATTTTCCCAGTATGAAGTGCGTTCCGCACTGGCAAAATGCGGCCTGACGACCAAGCATATTGAGAGCCAGGTACGAGTTTTAAGCGGTGGTGAGCAGGCAAAAGTGCGTCTTTGCAAGCTGGTGAACCGTGACACCAATATTCTTCTTCTGGACGAGCCTACCAATCATCTGGATGTAGATGCAAAAGACGAGCTGAAAAAAGCTCTCCGGGAATACCGCGGAAGTATTCTTCTCATCTGCCATGAACCGGAATTTTACCAGGATGTGGTAAATGAAGTCTGGGATATGAGCAAGTGGACAACCAAGATATTCTGATAATGGATATAGATATATGGCAGAAAAGACCGATATAATTCAAAAAGTACAATAAATGGGACATAAAGATGACAGCATAAGGGCAGCAGAGTCTGCCAGACAGAATACAGAGGACAAATAAATGGAAGAAACACAATTGAAAAAATTCAGTATCGTTATGGAGGGCGGCGGTATGCGAGGTTTGTATACAGCCGGCGTGATCGATGTTCTGATGGAAAATGAGATTTATGCGGACAGTGCGGTGGGCGTATCGGCTGGAGCTGTTTTTGGATGCAATTATAAGTCCAGGCAGATCGGAAGAGTTCTTCGCTATAACAAAAAGTACTGCAAGGATAAAAGACTTGCAAGCATCCGGAACTGGATCACCACAGGAGATGTATACAGCCGGGAATTCGGATATTATGAACTGCCCTGGAAGCTGGATATTTTTGACCGTCAGACCTACGCAGAAAATCCCATGAAATTTACAGTGGTGTGTACGGACCTGGATACAGGAAAACCGGTGTATCATGAATGTCCCAACGGAGATGTGGAGGATATTGAATGGATGCGTGCGTCGGCATCGATCCCGGTAGCTTCCCGACCGGTGAAGCTTGGGGGAAAGAGACTTCTGGATGGTGGTGTGTCTGATCCGATCCCTGTTAAGTGGATGCTTTCCCGGGGATACGAAAAAAACGTAGTGGTGCTTACCAGAGATGTGAAGTACCGAAAAAAAGCAAACCCGAAGATGCAGCTTTTTCTGAAAGCAGTATTACATAAATATCCGGCTTTTCTGAAGGATCTGGAGGAACGGCATATCCATTATAATGAAACACTGGAGGAACTGGCTTCTCTGGAAAAAGAGGGGCGCATTCATATCATCCGTCCGAGCAGTCCCATCCAGGCGGCGATGATCGAGCGTGATGAGAGCAATCTGGAGCGGATCTACCAGACAGGAAGAGCAGATATGAAAAAGGATCTGGAGAAGCTGAAAGCCTACCTGGATTCCTGAATCACAGACCGAAACAAAATTCGACTTATACCCCTTTCTATGTTATGATATTGGATATCATTACAACAGAAAGGGGTATTTTCAATGGGAGAAAAACCTCAGAATATAAAACACAGACATATAAGCCTGGGCGTGCTTGCCCATGTGGATGCAGGAAAGACGACATTATCGGAAGGCCTGCTTTTTAAATGCGGAAGGATCCGGAAAATCGGAAGAGTCGATCACAAGGATGCGTATCTGGATACCTATGAGCTTGAGAGGGAGAGAGGAATCACCATTTTTTCAAAGCAGGCAGTTTTTTCCATGGGGGATATGGAAGTGACACTTCTGGATACACCGGGGCATGTGGATTTTTCTGCTGAGATGGAGCGTACCCTGCAGGTGCTGGATTATGCGATCCTGGTGATCAACGGAGCAGATGGTGTGCAAGGGCATACACAGACATTGTGGAGACTGCTGACACAGTATAAGATCCCAACATTTCTTTTTGTAAATAAAATGGATCAGGAAGGAACAGACAGGGAAAGACTTCTTGAGGAGCTGAAGAAGAAATTAAGCGGATGCTGTGTGGATTTTAGTGGAGAACTGGAATGCTCCGGTGCAGAAGCAGCAGGGAAAAAGGAGAATCCTGTGGATAACTCCGGGAAATATCCGTCAGCTGAAGGAATACAGCTGAAAGACAACGCCAGTGAAGCAGAAAAAGAGAATATATCCGGAACGCAGGGCACTTCTGATAAAATAAATGGAACGGATGATTTTCTGGAAAATATCGCCATGTGTGAGGAGAACCTTCTGGAAAGCTTCCTGGAAACAGGAACGATCGCAAAAAAGGACGTGGCAGAGCTGATCCTGGAGCGAAAGCTTTTTCCCTGCTTCTTTGGATCTGCCCTGAAGATGGAAGGCGTAGATGCTTTTATCCATGGAATGGAGACCTACATGGCAGTACCGTCCTATCCCGCAGAATTCGGAGCCAGGATCTTTAAGATCGCCAGAGATGAGCAGGGAAACCGTCTCACTTATATGAAGATCACCGGCGGCAGCCTGAAGGTTAAGGAGACGCTGACCAATGCAGGAAGAAATGGTATTCCGGCAGAGGAGATCTGGGAGGAAAAGGCAGATCAGATCCGTATCTATTCCGGTGCAAAATTTGAAATGCTCAAAGAGGCAGAGGCAGGAACCGTCTGTGCAGTTACAGGTCTTACCGAAACATATCCGGGAGAGGGGCTTGGCATTGAGGCGGATTCTGCCATGCCGGTGCTGGAACCGGTACTGAATTATCAGATCATCCTTCCGGAGGGCTGTGACGCCCACAGGATGCTGAAAAGCCTGAAGGAGCTGGAGGAGGAAGAACCGCAGCTTCATATCATGTGGGATGAGCAGCTGGGAGAGATCCACGCCATGCTGATGGGCGAGGTACAGATCGAGATCCTGAAGCATCTGATCTGGGAGCGCTTTCATGTGGCAGTAGAATTTGGGACCGGTAATATCGTATACAAAGAAACCATTGCCGCACCGGTGGAAGGTGTGGGACATTTTGAACCGCTTCGTCATTATGCGGAGGTGCATCTTCTTCTGGAACCGGGAGAGAGAGGAAGCGGACTGCAGTTTTTCACAGCGGCAAATGAAGATCAGCTGGATCGGAACTGGCAGCGGCTGATCCTGACACATCTGGAGGAAAAAGAGCATCTGGGAGTCCTTACCGGATCACCCATCACCGATATGCAGATCACACTTCTCACCGGGCGGGCACATCAGAAGCATACGGAAGGTGGAGATTTCCGGCAGGCGACCTACCGTGCTGTGCGCCAGGGCCTCAAGAAAGCGGAGACACTTCTTCTGGAACCCTATTACAGCTTCCGACTTGAGGTTCCGGCAGAAAATGTAGGCCGTGCCATGACGGATATCCAGAGGATGCAGGGAACCTTTCAGGGGCCGGAAACCCAGGGAGAGCTGTCGGTGATCACAGGAAGTGCGCCGGTGGCAAAAATGAGGGATTATCAGAGCCAGGTAGTTTCCTACACAAGAGGCAGAGGTCATCTGACCTGTACTCTGAAGGGCTATGAACCCTGTCAGGATCAGGAGCAGATCGCAGAGGAGATCGGCTATGATTCCGAGAGAGATCTTGAGAATCCTACAGGCTCTGTATTCTGTGCCCATGGAGCAGGCTTCGTGGTTCCCTGGTATGAGGTAGAAGAATATATGCATCTGGAAGGAGCTCAGCTTCCGGACAGTAATGATGCCTATGAGGATTCCGACAACAGCTCTGCAGGAGTGCGTTCAGTTCAGGGAACAGCCAAAAACAGTCCGGATCACAGAACAGCCAATGCCGGCCGTGGAAAATATACCTCCATGTATGGAAGCTACGAAGAGGAAAAAGAACTGAAGGCAATCTTTGAGAAAACCTTTGGTCCGGTGAGCTCAAAGAAATACAGCAGTAACAGCCGAAGCTTCGGAAATCCGGAAAGCGGAAGCAGCTTTTCCGGGAAGGGAGGCAAAGGTGCAGCAGATTCCGGCCTTCCGGCAAAAACCGGTCACGGCGCCTGGAGAAACAGCAGTCCGGCCATCCACAGAGAGGACTATCTGCTGGTGGACGGCTGCAATATCATATTTGCCTGGGAGGATTTAAGAGATCTGGCACAGGCAGACTTTCATGCGGCACAGTCCAGGTTAATGGATATATTAAGCGATTATCAGGGGATCAAGGGCTGCATTCTGATCCTGGTATTTGATGCCTACCGTGTGGAGGGCCATCCGGAGGAAACCTTCCAGTATCATAACATTCATGTTGTCTATACAAAAGAAGCGGAAACTGCAGACCAGTATATTGAACGCACTGTCCATGAAATCGGACGGAAGCATAACGTGACAGTTGCCACATCAGACGGACTGGAGCAGATCATTATTATGGGACAGGGAGCCGCCAGGATCTCAGCGCGCGGATTCAAAGATGAGATCGCTTCCGCAAAACAGCAGATGAGAGAAGAATGGCAGGAGCGCAGGGACAACAGCAAAACCTATCTCTTTGACAGTATGACACCGGAACTGAAATCTCATATGGAAGACATCCGTCTGGGAAGAAAGAAAAAAGAAGAATTATAACAAAAAATACATGCCCTCATTGTGGGCATATTTCACAAAAATAAAAAAACTTTTTGAATTCTTTTGCAAATAAATGGGAAAAGTAGTAAAATAAGGATAGAATCCTCAGTGAGAAGCTCCTTGTCTGGATATATAACCTGGCAGGGAGCTTTCATTAGAGCACAATAAGCGCCAGGATAACAAAAGAAAAGTAAAAAAATGAAAGGAAGTGGAAAAATGTTTGAAACAGGCGAATATGTTGTGTATGGTCGTACCGGCATCTGCCAGGTAACAGGAGTTACCACAATGAGGGTGGATGGTTCCTCCGGCGAGAAGCTTTATTATGTACTGAGGCCCGGAGGAGAAACAGATGGGAAGATATTTACACCGGTGGAAGGTGGAAAGCAGGTGCTTCGCGGAATCATTACGAGGGAAGAAGCGGAGAGGCTTATCGATGAGATCCCATCCATTGAGACACTGAGTATTGAGAATGAGAAATTCCGGGAGGATAGCTACAAGAAATGCATCCGTACCTGTGAATGCAGAGATCTTCTTCGGATCATCAAGACGATCTACGTCAGAAAACAGGCCAGATTATCTCATGGCAAAAAAACAACCGCTACAGACGAGCGGTATCTGAAGCTTGCAGAGGATCATCTCTATTCTGAATTTTCCATGTTACTGGATATCCCCAAAGAACATATGGCAGATTATATTGAACAGCGAGTACACCAGCAGGAGGAAGCCGAAGAACAGGTATGCGCTGTTTGACAAAGCAGAGCGTATCTGCTATGGTATTTCCGGTAACCTTCCAGAAATCCTGTATCTGTGACAGAAGCTTCACAGGAAGTGGAGAACAGATCCAGGATCAGTCTGAATGTTATAAAGAAAAGGAGATGCCAGAGAAATGAGAGAACAGCTTACCCGCAAGGATGTTGAAAAAATAGAGCAGGAGATCGAACACCGTAAACTGGTAGTACGTAAGGAAGCCATTGAGGCGGTCAAGGAGGCACGTGCCCAGGGAGACTTAAGTGAGAACTTTGAGTATTATGCAGCCAAGAAGCATAAGAATCAGAACGAGAGCCGCATCCGTTATCTGGAGAGGATGCTGAAGACGGCATCCATTGTATCCGATGCTTCCAGATCTGACGAAGTGGGAATGGACGATATCGTGGAAGTTCTTTTTGAAGAAGATAATGAGGTGGAGAAGTACAAGCTGGTTACTTCCATCCGCGGAAATTCCATGGAAAACCGTATCAGTATTGAATCGCCTATCGGCAAGGCACTGCGCGGTCATCGTGTAGGAGACCGGGTGGAAGTAAAGGTCAATGATGATTACAGTTATTACCTTGTAATAAAATCCATCGACAAGACCGGATCTGAGGATGAGGAGATCCGCGGATTCTGATCACAGATCGCAGGGCAGCTCTGCTCATGAGCATGCAGCTCAGCGGAATGAGAATATCCGCAGCACAAAACACATCATAAGGAGAAAAACCACTGTACGATATATAGGACAGAGAGATCCTGACGGGAAATCGGTTTCCCGTAACAGGATCCTCTGTTTTATTTTTTTACACAGATTTTACATTCCAGTGGGGAAAATTTTACAATAGGCCGCTATTATGAAAATCGTTGAAATGAGAAAAAAGGAAATCAAACATATCAAAAAGAGAAAGTGAAGGAGAGTATTATGGACTTTTTCAGCGTACTGGCATTGCTTGGCGGCCTTGCTATTTTCCTTTATGGAATGAACTTAATGGGAGACGGGCTTGCGAAGGTTGCAGGCGGAAAGCTTGAGCGGATCCTGGAGACACTTACCTCCAATCCCATCAGAGCCGTTCTTCTTGGAATGGGTGTGACTGCAGTGATCCAGTCATCCTCGGCAACTACCGTTATGGTCGTTGGTTTTGTAAACTCGGGAATCATGAAGCTGTCCCAGGTTGTGGGAATCATCATGGGTGCCAATATCGGTACTACCGTAACCTCATGGATCTTAAGTCTTACAGGTATCCAGAGTGATAACTTTATTATCCGGCTTTTTAAGCCGACGTCATTTTCACCGATCCTGGCACTGATCGGCGTGGTTCTGATCATGTTTACAAAAAGCCAGAAGAAAAAGGACGTGGGAGCGATCTTTGTAGGCTTTGCGATCCTGATGTATGGAATGAATGCCATGAGCGGAGCTGTGGAACCTCTTGCAGAGGTACCGGAGTTTACCGGAATGCTGGTGAAATTCTCCAATCCGATCCTTGGAGTTGTGGCCGGAGCAGTGCTGACAGCGATCATCCAGTCGTCCTCCGCATCGGTTGGTATCCTCCAGGCACTGTGCCTTACCGGAATGGTACCGTTCAGTGCAGCACTTCCTATTATCATGGGACAGAATATCGGTACCTGTATCACTGCGATCCTTTCAGCCATCGGAGCCAGCAAAAACGCAAAACGTGCGGCTATGGTTCATCTGTATTTCAATCTGATCGGAACCATGCTGTTCATGGCAGTATTTTATGCGATAAATGCAGCAGTACATTTTTCATTTATGGCACAGGCAGCGACTCCGGCCGGGATCGCGATCCTGCACAGTGCCTTCAATATCACGGCAACTCTTGTTCTTCTTCCGTTTGGAAAGGCTCTGGAGAAGCTTGCCTGTCTTACTATCCGCGACAGGAAGGAAGAGGAGGAGAAGGTGGCAGCAGATCCGGATTTCATGATCCTGGAAAGCCGTTTTCTGGAGAAACCTGCATTTGCAGTTGAGCAGAGCAGGAATGCAGCGAAAAAAATGGCAGAGGATTCTCACAGAACTCTGTTTACCGCCCTGGACCTTCTGAAGAATTTCAGCGCAGAAGGAAAGGCTCTGGTGGAAGAAGCAGAGAAAAAGGTAGACCGTTATGAGGATGAACTTGGAACCTATCTTGTAAAACTGAACCAGAAGGATCTTTCCGTTCATGACAGTCACAGTGTTTCCATCATGCTCCACTGTATCGGTGATTTCGAGAGGATTTCCGATCACGGTGTGAACATCATGGAATCCGCACAGGAGCTTTATGAAAAAGGCCTGAAGTTTTCGGATAAGGCGCTGGAAGAGTTACGTGTCATGGAGCATGCGGTGGAAGACATTGTAGATATTGCTTACAAGGTTTACGAAAATCAGGATGTGCAGCTTGCGAGAGAGATCGAGCCACTGGAGGAAGTGATCGATGAACTCAGCAAGGAACTGAAGTACCGGCATATCCAGAGACTTCGCGCCGGAGAATGTACTATTGAAATGGGATTCATCCTGTCCGATGTGACTACCAGCCTGGAGCGTGTGGCAGATCACTGTTCCAATATCGGTGTTTGTGTGACACAGGTTCATGAAGATGCTTTTGATACACATCAGCACCTGAAGCAGATCAAACATGGGCCGGACGAAACCTTCTACCGTGCGCTGGAGGTGATCCGGAATCAGTATCAGCTTCCGGAAATAAAGGATGAGCCGGCGGCAGCCCAGATGGCAGCGGCAGGCAGCCAATAAAAAGATATCGAAATAATGCTATGCCCTGGTTATCTGTATCAGCAGACGGCCAGGGCTTGTGCAGTAAAAAGAAAGCAGTTATACTGAAGGCATGGAACAAAAAAGATCAGACGATTATGAAGTGCCAACGGCAAAAAAACGAACAGAGAGGATATAGAATGATCTACTGTGTGGAAGATGAGAGAAATATCAGAGAGCTTCTTGTCTATACCCTGGAGACAACAGGCTTTGAGGCAGAAGGTTTTGAAACCGGGGCAGAACTTGACACAGCCATGAAAAAAAATATGCCGGAACTGATCCTGCTGGATATCATGCTCCCGGGTGAAGATGGGTATAATATTTTGAAACGACTGAAAAGTGATACCAGGACCCGGGATATCCCGGTGATCATGGTCACAGCCAAAGAAGCGGAGTTTGACAAGGTAAAAGGTCTGGAGGGCGGCGCAGATGATTACATCACCAAGCCCTTCGGGATGATGGAATTTGTAGCCAGGGTCAAAGCGGTCCTTCGGCGCTGCGCAAGGCAGAGCGAAGAGAGGGAGCTGCATTGTAAGGGTCTTCGTGTCAATGTGTCCCGTCACGAAGTCAGCTATCAGGGTGAGGTGAAGGAGCTGACCAGAAAGGAATTCGAGCTTCTGGAATATCTTATGGAGAACAAAGGACTGGTCATGTCCAGAAACCAGATCCTGTGCCATGTGTGGGGCTATGATTTTGACGGAGAAACAAGGACTGTAGATGTTCATGTACGGACTCTCCGACAAAAGCTGGGGGAGGCCGGAAATCTGATTGAGACAGTGCGTGGCGTGGGATACCGGATCGGAGATCATGTATGAAAAAGAAAATTCTGCATCATACAAGCATTATGATCATTTTTGCTGTTCTTGTCACGTTTCTGGCAGCAAGTGTGGTCACCTACAATAAATTAAACACATACATGCAGCGGGGAGTCCGTGAGGAAGCGCAGTATATCTGCCTTGCCATGGATGAGTATGGAGATTCCTTTCTCACAAAAAAGCTTCAGACAGTATCATCAAGTCGTGTGACTCTCATCCGTAAAGACGGAACCGTTCTCTACGATTCTGAGGCCTCTCCGAAAAAACTGGCAAATCACAGTGATCGTCCGGAATTTATACAGGCAGAAAAAAATGGAAAAAGCGAAAGTATCCGTTATTCAGAAACCTTTGCAAAAAAGACCTTTTATTATGCGGTGAAGCTGGATGACGGAAACGTGCTCCGTGTAGGAAAAACCGTAGACTCCATATATTCCACATGGATCTCAAGTCTTGCTGTGCTGGGACTTCTGATGCTCCTGGTACTGATCCTGGAGTTTGTTTTTGCACAGAGACAGACCAGAGAGCTGATCCGTCCGATCAACGATCTGGATCTGGAGCATCCGCTGAACAATGTGTGCTATGAGGAGCTGCGTCCCCTTCTTGTGCGGGTGGATGAACAGAACCGGCAGATCCGGCAGCAGGTAAAAGAACTGAAGGAGGCAGAGGAGATCCGGAAGGAATTTTCTGCAAATGTTTCCCATGAGCTGAAGACCCCGCTGATGTCCATTTCCGGTTATGCGGAGCTTATGATGAACGGCATGGTTCCGGCAGATCATATACGGGAATTTTCCGGAAGGATCTACCATGAATCAATAAGACTTTCCAATCTGGTAGCGGATATCATCCAGCTTTCCAGACTGGATGAAAGCAACAGTGAGGTTCCTTTTGAAGAGGTGGATCTTTATGAGCTTGCGGAAGACGTAAGAAATAATCTCAGACATCCTGCCGGAAAGAAAAATATTTTCCTTGAGCTTGCCGGAAGTGCAGAGAAGATCAAGGGTGTCCGCCATGTACTCTATGAGATGCTTTTTAATATTGCAGACAATGCAGTTCGCTATACAGAACAGAATGGTCATGTGCGGATCATGGTAGGCAACCGGAAAGGGCATCCGTTCTACTGTGTGGCAGATGACGGAATCGGAATCCCGAAAAGTGAACAGGGAAGGATCTTTGAGCGCTTTTACCGGGTAGACAAAAGTCATTCCAGACAGACCGGCGGAACAGGTCTGGGGCTTTCCATTGTGAAGCATGGAGCAACGCTTCATCATGCACAGATCAACGTGGAAAGTGAACAGGGAGTTGGAACCAGGATGGAGATCGTTTTCCCGGAGAATACTTCTGACCGAAAATAAACTGAAAATAATCAGTAGGATTTCACGGTGAAGTGTAGTATAATAAAAAAAGGTTCAAAGGCCGGTCGGATGAGAATCTGACCGGCTTAAAATATGTATGGGAAAAAATCCCTGTATTTCTAAAAATCAGGAGGAACAAAATTATGAAAAAGCCGGTTCTGGTAGTAATGGCAGCAGGAATGGGAAGCCGCTACGGCGGACTGAAACAGATCGATCCTGTAGATCAGGAAGGTCATATCATCATGGATTTTTCCATTTATGATGCCGTACGTGCAGGCTTTAAGAAAGTGATATTTATCATAAAAAAAGAGAATGAACAGGATTTCCGCGATGCCATCGGCGACCGCTTAAGTGACAAGGTGGAGATCGTTTATGTGCATCAGGATCTCAACAACATTCCGGAAGGCTTCCAGGTTCCGGAAGGCCGTGTGAAGCCATGGGGAACCGGACATGCGGTATTAAGCTGTGCCGGAGAGATCGATGGACCGTTTGTGGTGATCAATGCAGATGATTATTATGGAACCCATGCCTTTAAGATGGCGTATGATTTCCTGATCCAGGCCCAGGAGGACACCGTACCTGCCCAGTATATGATGGTAGGCTACCGTCTTGAGAATACCCTGACAGACAACGGCTACGTTTCCAGAGGTGTCTGTGAGACAGATGAAAATGGATATCTTGCAGATATCAATGAGCGAACACACATTGAGAAACGTGACGGCGGAGCAGCCTACACAGAGGACGATGGAAAAACCTGGACAAGTCTCCCGGGAGAGACTCCGGTATCCATGAACATGTGGGGATTCACCGGCGGATTTATGAAAGAGCTGGTAAAACGCTTCCCGGTATTCCTTGAAAAGAGCATCCCGGAAAACCCTCTGAAATGCGAATATTTCCTTCCGTTTGTAGTTGACGAGCTCCTCCAGGAAAAAAAGGCAGCAGTCAGGGTCCTTACCACACAGGATAAATGGTACGGAGTGACCTATAAAGAGGACAAACCGGTAGTGGTAGCCGCGATTCAGAATCTGAAGGATCAGGGACTTTATCCGCAGGGACTCTGGGATTAAGTAGTAAACCTGGTTTTCTGCTATTGTGGAAACAAAGGAACAGTGCTAAAATAAACAGGAACAGTTAGATCCAATAGAGGAGGAGAAAAACTATGGCAATTTTAGTAACAGGTGGAGCAGGATACATTGGAAGTCATACCGTTGTAGAGCTGCAGAGCGCAGGATATGATGTTGTAGTAGTTGACAATTTATGCAATTCCAGTGAGAAGGCTCTGGACAGAGTATCCAAGATCACAGGCAAACCGGTGAAATTCTATAAAGCAGATATCCTGGACCGCGAAGCATTAAATGAAGTTTTTGACAAAGAAGAGATCGACTCCTGTATTCATTTTGCAGGACTGAAAGCAGTTGGTGAATCTGTTGCCAAGCCGTGGGAGTATTATGAGAACAATATCGCAGGAACCCTTACTCTTGTAGACGTGATGAGAAAACATAATGTTAAAAATATTATTTTCTCTTCCTCAGCAACCGTATACGGAGATCCGGCAATGATCCCGATCACCGAGGAGTGCCCGAAGGGACAGTGTACCAACCCATATGGCTGGACCAAATCCATGCTGGAACAGATCCTTACAGACATCCAGAAGGCAGACCCGGAGTGGAACGTAGTTCTTCTTCGTTACTTCAACCCGATCGGTGCTCATAAGAGCGGAACCATCGGTGAGAATCCAAATGGTATCCCGAACAACCTGATGCCATATATCACACAGGTAGCAGTAGGCAAGCTGAAAGAGCTTGGCGTATTCGGAAACGATTACGATACACCGGATGGAACAGGTGTCCGTGACTACATCCACGTAGTAGACCTTGCCAAGGGCCATGTAAAAGCTCTTAAGAAGCTGGAAGACAATTCCGGATTAAGCATCTACAACCTTGGAACCGGAAAAGGCTACAGTGTTCTTGATATCGTTAAGAACTTTGAGGCAGCTACCGGCGTTAAGATCCCATATGTAATCAAACCACGCCGCCCAGGCGACATCGCAACCTGCTACTCCGATGCAACCAAAGCTGAGAAAGAACTTGGCTGGAAGGCAGAGAACGGAATCCGCGAGATGTGTGCAGACTCCTGGAGATGGCAGAGCCAGAACCCTAATGGATATGAGGCTTAAGGAATAGAAAGCTTAATTACATAAAAGCGATATAAAACACGGCAGACAGCCCCGGAGGGATGTCTGCCGTGTTGTTTTTTTGAGGGTAAAAAAGTCGCTTATCATTTCCATAAGCGACAGGTGATTTTCTCTCAAATTGCATAGTTTTTGAATCTTAATCAATGATAGCATTGCACCCTGTCACTGTCAAGATACGAAAAATGCACCACTTTCGACCAAAAATGCAGTTTTTTTCGGTTAAATTTTTTTATATACGACAAATTTTTCTTTTTTTCGCTTATTAGTGGTCACAAAAATGGTCAGACTTTTGCTATAATAGTGCGAAAAGGAGACTACGATTATGCCTAGAAAAGGGGAAAATATCAGAAAAAGGAAAGACGGAAGATGGGAGGCGCGCTATGAAAAATGTCGTGACCAGAATGGACGGATCCAGTACGGATATCTGTATGGTCGTACATACGAGGCTGTAAAAAAGAAAAAGCTGGCTATTTTATGTCAGAATAATCTTCAAAACTCTCCGGGAAAGTGTTATGTATTTCGAAACCTCAGTGAAGAATGGATGTTATCCATGCGTTACGCTGTAAAGCTCAGCACCTATGCCTGCTATGAAACACTTCTTGATACACATATCCTTCCGGAATTTGGTGATATGCCGTTGAAATACATCTCTTCTGCTTCTGTATATTCCTTCTCTGAAAAGCTGAAACAGCAGGGGCTTTCGCCACGTACCATCAAAAATCTTCTGATCCTGTTCCACAGTATTTTACGCTATGGTGAAAAACAGGGGTATCTGAATCTTTCACAGCTGGAATTTCGGTATCCCAAAATAAATACCAGTCCTTTTCAGCTTATTTCTCATGAACATCTCACAAAGCTGATCACAGTTCTCTCTGCTGAGGACTCAGAATTTCCCATCGGCATCCTGCTATGTATTTATACAGGGATCCGCGTTGGTGAGCTCAGCGGTATCCGGTGGGAAGATATTGATTTTGATAAAAAGCTGCTACATATAAGGCGAACGATCTCACGGATAAAAAATCTTGATTATTCTGGTGAATCTGATGACGAACCCAAAACCGTTTTAATGATAGGTCCTCCTAAATCAGTCTCATCCATCAGGGATATTCCAATCCCTGATTTTTTATTGAAAAAAATGAAACGGATTGCTGCTGAACCTGATTCATACCTGCTGACGGGTACGAACCGTAAATGTATGGAGCCCAGAAATATACAGCGTAAATTCCAGAAGCTCCTTCAGCAATGTGAAATCCCCAGTATCAACATTCATTCTCTCCGGCATGCTTTTGCCACCCGTTGTACGGAAATGGGATTTGACAGCAAGACACTTTCTGAAATTCTGGGACATTCGTCCGTCAAGATCACCATGGATATTTATGTACACAGCAGCATAAAACAAAAGCAGAAGTGCATGGAAAAGCTGAACTATTAGCAGTCAGAATTATGGTCAAAGCAGGCCGGAAGTCCGCATTTATACGGGTTTCCGGCCTGTTTGTCGCTTATGGAAATGATAAGTGACAAAAATAATAATTTAGATAAGTTATATTATAATGATTTTTCTTTGCAAAAAACGGAGAACCAAAATGAAAGAACCGGAAACCGGAAAAAAAGAAAACACCGGAAAAAGCGGCTACAGCATCACAACCTGGCGACTGCATCTCTGGTGCAGACATCCGGAATGGCTGCGGACCACACAGGAATTTTATAACCGGATCGCTGAATTTTATTACAACCTGCTTCTGGATCATACGGATCTCTGGGAAATGGGAAGCCAGCAGACTTTACGCGAGCTGGAGATCATGAGCATTCCGGGACGAGGCGGACGCATACCATCAGATCCCCTCCCCTGGCAAAAGGTTCCACTGTATTTTCGAAGAGCAGCAGCCAATGAAGGAATTGCTTCAGCCAAAAGCTATCTCAGCCGTTTTGCCCAGGATGAGAAGATCGGCAGAGCAGAGAAACTAAATGCAGCAGTTACCTATTACAAAGGAATGTATCAGGATTTTTCCGCTAAAGAGATCACGTTGCGTGTCTGGACAGGAGACACATGGACCTGGATGCATTGCCGGCTGTCAGGCAGAGACTTTCCGGAAAACGCCAGACTCATGTCACCATCCGTAGTTTTTGAATACAAATATGACATGCTGCATGTTCCAGTACGTCAGAACAATGAAAATACAGCAACCGTACGTCAGAGGATGCAGGCAGGATGCAGGATACTCTGTATTCAGTTTACAAACAGTGATGCCTTTGCAGCAGGCGTTGTTCTGGACGGAACCGGTCAGGAGATCGCAGTGAAGTTCTGGAAAGGCGGAAATGAATACAGCCACCATTGCAGAAAGCTTCTGGAAAAGATCCAGAAGTCCCAGGAAGCCACCGGAGGCAGACAGACAGGCAGAGTTGATCAGAAATACTGGATGCATCTGAAACATCTTTCTGAACACTATGGACACCAGGTCACAAGCCAGATCTTACGTTTTGCTGTAGAGCAGGACGTTTCTGTGATCGTACTTCCACGTTATAACCAGGAATATTCCAGAAACGTCATGAAAGGCTCAGGAAACTGGGGCCCGCTCCACTTAAGCACCAGGATCCGCCAGTATCTGGACTACAAAGCATGGAAAAACGGAATCATTGTTATCGAAGTCCACGCCACCGGCATCAGCACAAACTGTGCCAGATGCGGCGCAGAAATCATTCGGACTGACACCAGAACAGAACTATGCTGCTGCGCCAATGGACATCAGACGAACCGATATCTGAATGCTGTGAGAAATCTCGGGAAAAAGTGCCTGACACAGTTTGGACGCGGAGCATGAAGGGAAGAACAAAGGAAACAGAATATCAGTATGAAAAGCGAGCGGGTGGATTGACCTTATGGCATGTCAGAAAACAGATGTCATAAGGTCAGTGCATCGGCTTTGCCGTGCTGACAAAAAGAAAGCGAAAGCAAAACACGGTGTATATCAGTGATAAACACCGTCGGGTTGAATACCGCCTGTCGTGTGTGTACCTGAAGAAGGTGCGGGCACGGCGAAGAATGTGCCGGCTTTTGAGTTGGGGAGTGTATTCGAAGTTATGAAAAATAAAAACTTGCATATGGAGGATGAATAGAAAAAAGAGAGAAAGCATGTAAGGAAATATTGAAATGACGAAGAATACGCCTACAGTAAAAATTATAGTAGCAACACATAAAAAATATGAAATGCCTCAAGATGCAATGTATCTTCCACTGCATGTTGGCGCAGAGGGAAAAACAGATCAGAATGGAAATCCGCTGGATTTAGGGTATCAAAAAGATAATACAGGAGAAAACATTTCAAACAAAAACGCTGCGTATTGTGAGCTTACAGGCTTATATTGGGCGTGGAAAAATCTTGACACGGATTATACAGGATTGGCACATTACAGACGCCATTTTGGAAAGAAAACCAAGGCACCATTTGAAGGTGTTCTTACGTATAATGAGTTGCGCCCAATGTTGGAAAAATATAAAATTTTTGTACCTAAAAAAAGAAAGTATTATATAGAAACCTTATATTCCCATTATGAACATACACATTATGCATCTCAATTAGATATCACCAGAGAGATAATCGCTGAAAAATATCCCGATTATCTGAAAAGTTATGATGAAGTTGTAAAACACACTTACGGATATATGTTCAATATGATGATCATGCAAAAACGATATCTGAATGATTATTGTGAATGGTTATTTGATATTCTCTTCGAGTTAGAAAAACGCATTGATCCACAGGAATTATCAGCATTTCAGGGGCGATTTTATGGAAGAGTAAGCGAGATAATATTTAATGTGTGGCTTGATGCTGAGATTAAACTAGGGAAAATTAAGAAAAATGAGATTAAAGAGTTGCCTTACCAGCATATGGAAAAGATTAATTGGTGGAAAAAGAGTACAGCGTTTTTAAAAGCTAAGTTTGTTGGAAAAAGATATGAAGGGAGCTTTTAAATAAGAGGATTATGAATGAAAAAATATTAATTTCATATATTATTCCAGCATATAATGCGGCTGATACATTAGAAAGAGCTGTGGAAAGTATTACACATACTTGTAACATGGAGAAATGTGAAATATTGATTGTTGAAAATGGATCAACTGATTACACCAATAGTGTTGCATTAAAATTAATTCAAAAATATGGAGAAAATGTTAAACTAATTCATTCGGAAAAAGGAGTGTCAAGAGCTAGAAATGAAGGATTGAAAAACGCCAGAGGAGAATGGATTGTCTTTGTCGATGCAGATGATTATATAGTATCTAAAAGCAAAAAATATATTTACGAAGATATATTAAATGCTAAAGCGGATTTGTATGTATATAGTTACGAGATTGGTAATAGAGCAAATTATATAAACAATAAAGAAGAGAAAACATATTATTTTAATGACTCTGCAGAAAAAATGAAGTTGGAAATGATCGCAAATCCAACAAAATTCATGCAGGTTTGGGGAAAGATTTTTAGGAAAAGCATTATTTATGAAAATAGAATTGGCTTTAATACAAAAATGCAGCTTTCAGAGGATAGTGATTTTACATTACATTATTTAATGCATTGTTCCAGAATTAGCATAAGTGATACGATATTTTACCATTATTCTATAGACAATGAGTCTACGATGAGGAGTAACGCAGATAAAAAAGTACTTCAATATATTGAAGCTATGAATATAACGAGTAAGTATATTAAAAAACAACATGAAAATGTACAATTGGCATTTAATGATTATATTTTAATGCATTTAAATATAGCCTGTGTTAGAGGTATATTTTGCGTTAATAATAAAGAAAATTATATAAAAAAAATAGAGCATATAAAAAAAATTATAAATACACCTGTATTCAAAGATGCGATAAAAAAGTTCCATATAAAGAATAATTTTTCAGCGAGAACATTGCCTGTTTTTTTTATGAAATATAAATTGGTTCATATTGCAAGTATCATATATATTGTGCGGGCATATCAAAATTATATTTACGAAAAAAGTAGAAATTAAAATAGTCAAACATTAAATTGTGAGGAAACCTATGTATAAAATATTAGTTTTTGGTATGACAGAAAATCCAGGTGGGGTAGAGAGTGTTATTATGAATTACTATCATTACATGGATAAGAATACCTTTCATTTTGATTTTTTATGTAATTCATATAATAAAATCGCTTTCGAAGAAGAAATTATTTCCAATGGCTCACAAACATTTCATTTTCCTGCGAGAAGTAAAAATTATAAAAAATACAAAAAAGAATTAAAAAATTTTTTTGAAAATAATGCCTCTAAGTATGATGCAATATGGGTGAATGTGTGTAGTCTTGCCAATATTGATTATCTGAAAATGGCAAAAAAATATGGAATAAAAAGAAGAATTATACATAGCCATAATTCTCAAAATATGGATAGCAGGTTAAGAGGAATTTTACATAAATATAATAAAAAAAGAATTGCTTATTATGTAACGGATTTTTGGAGCTGCTCAAAAGAAGCTTCGGAATGGTTTTATGATTCTTCAATAATAAAAAAATCTATTATTATCAGTAATGCGATAGACGTAGAAAAATATTGTTTTGATGATGTGAAGCGAAAAAAATTGCGGCGAGATTTGAAGTGGGAAGAAAATTATATCATAGGAAATATAGGAAGGTTGCATTTCCAAAAAAATCAAATGTTTATTTTAGACATATTTGAAAAACTTATAAAAAAAGAACCAAAAGTAAGATTGATTTTAATAGGTGATGGAGAAGACAAGACAAAGCTTGAAAAAGAGATTGATAAAAAGAAACTAAATAAGTATGTATATATGGCCGGAATTCAGAAAGACATATGTGGATGGTTGAGTACATTCGATCTGTTTTTGTTTCCATCTAAATTTGAAGGCCTCAGCATGGCTGCGATGGAAGCTCAGGCAAATGGAGTACCTATGTTAGCATCTGACAGTGTAATTCCTAAAGAAGTTAAAATTAATCCATCATTTATATTTTGGAATTTGGAAAATTCAGCGGAGTCTTGGGCAGAAGAAATTTTAAATATCAAAGAAAATATAAACCGAGTGTCCCAAAAGGAGATAGTGGATAATTTTACAATGCGAGGATACGAAATTCATACTGAAGCAAAAAAATTAGAAAAAATATTGTTGAATGGTGTGGTGAACAAATAAGTTTAAAAATAAAAGAAACAGTAGTGGAATAATGGACTGATAAAGAGAAAATATAAAAAAACAATCAGACAATAAGGCTATTTCTATGAGACGTTTAATAGGGAAGAAAGATAGGAGCGCGTTTTATGGATATATATCGCACAATAACTATTTAACCTTTATATATTAAAGAAAGGACAGTGAGATAAGAGATTTGTGTTTTATCTCTGTAAAGTATGAGAAAGTTAGATAATACGGAAGTTAAAAAGTATATTTTGAATATATTATGTGAGTTTGCGGCATTCTGTGATCAGAATGGGCTGAGATATTATTTATCGGGAGGAACTTTGTTAGGAGCAGTACGCCATAAAGGGTTTATTCCATGGGATGATGATGTTGATTTATTAATGCCACGTCCAGATTTTGATAAATTACATGATTTATTAAGAAAAGGAAATATTCGACCATATTATAAATTAATCAGTCTACAGATGGGAAATAGTTTTTGGCCATTTGCCAAAATTATTGATACAAGAACCTATGTAAAAAATGAATATTCAAATGTTGATCAACATTTGTGGATTGATATTTTTCCGATGGATGGTATTCCGGATGATAAGGAAGAAAGTGATATATTGTTGAGTAAAGCGGAACCATTAAAAAAATGGATTAATCGATGCAGTGCAACTATAGGAAAAGGAAAAGGTTTTGTACGAAGTATAGTTAAAATACCGATGATTCTTTTTTTGCGAATGTATACACCAGAAAGATTTGGGAGAAAATTAGATAAGCTGGCTCATCAGTATGATTTTGACAAACAGGAGTATATTGGTGGAGTTGCTTGGAGTTTGGGTCCTAATGAAAGAATGAAAAAGAAAGAATACTTACCATATAATGATGTGGAATTTTGTGGGAAAAAATTTCATGCGCCAGCATGTTGGAAGTTTTATTTGACACAAATATATGGAGACTATATGCAACTTCCGCCAGAAAGTAAGCGGATAAATCATGAGTTTGATGCTTATATTGAGGGATGATTGAGGGAAAGGCGGATATAATAAATGAATTATTATGTTGTGGAAACCGATAAACATAAGTTGATACAAAAAACAGCTGGAGTTAAAGCCAGACAAGATGTAGAAACTATTTTTAAGTGGAATAATTTTAAAAAAATTGAGATTCCATGCCTGATAGAAGGACGTGAAAACAAAACAAGATTAGGAAAAATAAAAGCACATTATGATGTTTATATGTTATGGAAGAATGCATTAAAAAAAATAAAAAAAAATGATTGGATATATATTCAGTTTCCATTGTTAGAACATACAATGCTGTTTTCATTACTTATAAAAAATTTGGAAAAGAGAGGAATACATACTTCAATAATCATACATGACGTTGAGGCAATTCGTTTTACATTAAGAAATGATGTTCCATTATCTCGAAAAATTAGAATGAGATTTGAAGAAATTAGTTCATTTAAGAATTGCAGTAAAATCATTGTGCATAATGAAAAAATGAAGTCATTTATGCATGAAAAATGGAAAATACATAAAGATAAAATGGATATATTAGGAATATTTGATTATTTAGTTGAGAATTATAATGAAGAATTATTAGAAAAGAGAAACTTAAGCAGAAAAGGTCCAGTTATCATAGCGGGAGCATTGAGTAAACACAAGGCTGGATATATATATAATTTACCGGAAAATTGTAACTTTAATTTATATGGGATTAATTTTGAACGAGAAAAAGCTTCTTCAAATACAAATTATGTTGGGGCATTTAATCCAGAAGAATTAATTTATAATCTACAAGGTAGTTTTGGCTTGGTCTGGGATGGGGACAGCAGTGCTACTTGTACTGGAGTTTATGGAGATTATCTTAAAATTAATAATCCGCATAAGACATCAATGTATTTGGCAGCTGGAATTCCTGTAATTATATGGGAAGAAGCTGCATTAGCAAATTTTATTAAGAAAAATCATTGTGGAATAACAATAAAGTCAACAGATGAAATTAGAAACATAATAGACAATATGCTCGATGAAGAATATGAAACATTAAAAGCTAATGCGTGCAAAATTGGTGGGAAATTAAGAAGAGGATATTTCTTAAAAAGTGCAATGAAACAAAGTATATAATATTTGTGAAGTTATATTGAACTTCTAATATATGAGGAACAGGTGAAAATGTTTAATCTTATAGTACTTATTTTAGTAACAATTGTATTTTTAATGTTTGGGTATTTAATTACTCATGTAGATATTTTTTCTCCATTTTGCGTTTTTTGTGAAATGTTTTTAATTGCAGAATTTTTGTGCCTTTTTTTTCAAGGATGTACAAGGTAGAAATTCATTTGAATACTATTTTAGTAATTGCTTTAGGAATGATTTCATTTGGAATTGTTAGTGCTTTTTTTTACATGAAAAGAGTTGATGTTCGAAATTATGGAGAACAACATTCCAGAAATTATATTTCTATAAATTATTTGATTCAACTAGTATTTCTTATTTTGGAAGTTCTAGTAGTGTTTTATCATGCTAAATATATAAAAGATGTTGTAGCTGCGTTTGGGTATAGTACTTCATCAATTTTTGATATAGCCGGCAAGTACCATGTCATTGCACTGTTCAATTATAATAATTTTATTGAAAAGGCAGTCTCTGCATCTTTTATATATAGACATGGTATTGTTTGGATAACTGCATATGCATATGTATTGCTTTATATTTTAATTAATAATTTAGCCGTAAAGAAAAAAATAGAAATTATACAGATAATATATTTGGGAATTTATGCATTTGATCAGATGTTATCAGGTGGTAGAACTGCATTATTTAGGATGATAACTGCAATTTTGATAATAACGGTAATATGTTTTGGACTTAATAAACGTCGAAATTTTACAAAGTTATTATTTAAAATTGTAGGTATTATTTTTGGAATAATTTTATTACTTATCGGAATCAATATGCTTTTAAATCGTACGGGTGAGAATAGCACTTTAAATCTAATTCTGGAATCAATCTATGTATATATTGGAGCTCCAATACAAAATTTGGATACGTATTTACAAGGAACTCGTCATACACCTGAATTGTGGGGCAGTCAGGTGTTTCGTAATATCTATACATACTTGGGAGGAAAATATGGAATAAGTCAATATTTATATCAATTAGATCTTCCATTTTTAAAACATAATGGATTAAATACTGGTAATGTATATACAACCTTTTATCAGTTTTATTATGATTTTGGTTATGATGGTATTGTACCGCTTATGGCAATAATTGCTTTATATTTTAGTTGTGCTTATAGAAAAATATATAACAATAAACCTTTTACAATAATAATATATGCATATTTATTTAATGATTTAATTATGTTGATTTTTTCAGACAGATTTTACGAAACGGTAGCATCAATAGGTTTTGTGAAGCACTTGTTAGTCACATTTATATTATATAAGGTGTTGATTGATAAAGGAGTTGCATTGGAGTATAGACATGGGATTAAACTTAAATTCAAAAGGCAAAAGAAAACAGTAATACCAATGGGAACAAATTAGAACAAAAAATGGACAAATAATCAAGAGATAATTGAATTTGATTAACACGAGCTAGAGACTAGGAGGTTCAAGGGATGAATATTGCAGTGATTTTTGCTGGAGGTGTTGGAAGCCGTATGCATAGTAAAGATCGACCGAAACAGTTTCTTGAAATGTATAATAAACCAATAATAATACATACATTGGAATATTTTGAAAATCATTCTATGATAGATGCGATTGTGGTTGTGTGTATAAAAGATTGGATTCCATATTTAAATAAACTTCTTTATAAATTTCGTATTGAAAAAGTAAAATCTGTAGTTCCTGGAGGGGAAACAGGTCAATTATCCATATACAATGGTCTTAAATCTGCAAAACAGATTGCAAAAGATGAAAAAAGCATTGTTTTAATTCATGATGGCGTTAGACCATTGATTAATGAGAAAGTAATTAGTGATAATATTCAATCGGTGATTAAATATGGTTCTGCAATCACAACAGCTAAAGTAAAAGAGACAATACTTGTTGTTAATGAGGGAACAGCAACAATTGATTATGTCCCAAGTCGGAACAATTCAAGAGTTGCCAAAGCTCCACAAAGTTTTTGGCTAGATGATATTTTGAAAGCTCATGAAAAAGCACTTTCAGAAGGTGAAAAGAATTGTATTGATTCTTGCACAATGATGCAAAGATATGGATATGATCTTTATCTGATTGATGGACCAGGAGAAAATATTAAAATTACAACACCAGAAGATTTTTATACTATGCGAGCTATTCTTGAAGCAAAAGAAAATGAGCAAATATATGGGCTTGAATAAGGATAATAAAAAGCTTATAAAGAAAAATAAATTAAAGGAGGAGATGCTGGATGAGAAAAGGACCGCTAGAGGATGATTTGCAATATATCGCAAAATATCCGTTACAGTATGAGCAGCTGAAGGAAACCACTGTTCTGGTAACTGGGGCAACTGGGCTTATCGGAGCTTCAATAGTAAGAGCACTTATAGCAGTAGAAGGTATTCATATTATTGCATTAGTGAGAAATATTGAAAAAGCAAATAAATTATATAGTAGACATGAGTTGGACAATATTGAGCTTATTGTTGGTGATATCACATTTCCTATTAATGTTAATAAAAAAGTTGACTGGATCTTTCATTGTGCTGCTGTAACAACATCTAAATTAATGATTGAAAAACCAGTAGAGACATTATCTACAGCAATAGAAGGTACAAAAAATATTTTAGAACTTGCTTGTAAAAATGAATGTAAATCAATGGTATATATTTCATCAATGGAAATGTATGGAACATTTAATAATTCTGATACAGAGATAACAGAAGATAAGATTGGTTACATTAATCCATTGAAAGTACGTAGTAATTATCCTGAAAGTAAGCGGTTATGCGAAAATATGTGTGTTGCATATATGAGAGAATACGGAGTTAAAGTCAAGATTGCTAGGTTAGCACAAACGTTTGGCGCAGGAATTTTGCCAGGGGAGAATCGTGTATTTGCTCAATTTGCTAAAAGCGTAATTTCAGGAAGAGATATAGTATTGCATACGAGAGGATTATCGGAAGGAAATTATTGTTATACTCGAGATTGTGTTTTAGGATTATTTATAATTTTACTTTACGGAGAAAATGGTGAAGCATATAATGTGGCAAATCCAAAATCACATACTACAATTGCAGAAATGGCGCATATGGTTGCGGATAAAATTTCAAATGGGAAAATTAAAGTAATATACGATATTCCTAAAGATAATGTATTTGGTTATGCAGAAGATACGAAAATGAAGTTAAATTCTGATAAATTACAAGCTTTAGGGTGGACACCAGAAATAGGCTTAGAGGATGCATATAAGAGAATGATTGAACAGATGAAGATTGAGGAAATATAGAGTAAGTACGAAAATCTTATAAGTAAGAGAGTAGAAAAAATAAATGAAAAAGAAATCAATAAAACTAAATTTTGTTATGAATATAATTCTGACAATGTCTTCTTTCATTTTTCCATTGATAACTTTTCCGTATGTATCAAGAGTTTTATTGCCAGTTGGAACAGGAAAAGTGTCGATGGCAACATCTGTTATTACATATTTTTCTATGTTTGCTCAATTAGGTATTCCTACATATGGAATTCGGGCGTGTGCAAAAGTTAGGGATAATCGTGAGAAACTTTCCAAGGTGGCACAGGAACTTTTGATCATTAATATAATCATGAGTATGATTTCTTATATGGTATTGATTATATTGTTGTTTTATGTACCTAAATTTAGATGTGAAAAAGAATTGTATGTAATATTGAGTTTTAACATTATTTTGACATCTATCGGCATGGAATGGTTATATAAAGCCTTGGAACAGTATACTTATATCACAGTACGATCAGTTATTTTCAAATTTATCGCACTGATTTTTATGTTCTTTCTCGTACATAAACAGACGGATTATGTTATTTATGGTGGAATAACAATTTTTGCAGCTTCTGCATCGAATATTTTAAATTTGATTAATGCACATAAATTTATAAATCTGAAGCCTGTTGGAAATTACAATTTTAGACGACATCTAAAACCAGTATTGATATTCTTTGCTATGTCATGTGCAACAACAATATATACAAATCTTGATACGGTAATGTTGGGATTTATGACAACAGATACAGATGTGGGATATTATAATGCAGCAGTAAAAATTAAAGTAATCCTTGTGAGTGTTGTAACATCATTAGGGACAGTATTGTTGCCTAGAGCATCTTATTATATACAAAGAGGAGAATTGAAAGAGTTTCATAGAATTACAAGAAAGGCATTGAATTTTGTCTTTTTAATGGCAACACCTTTGTTTGTATATTTTATTTATTTTGCAAAAGAAGGGATTTTCTTTTTGTCAGGTAATAATTATGTTGGCTCTATTATACCCATGCAGGTGATTATGCCAACTCTTTTATTAATTGGTATTACAAATATACTTGGAATTCAGATACTTGTACCAACAGGACGAGAGAAAATTGTATTATATTCTGAGATTGTTGGTGCTGTCGTGGATGTCATTATCAATGCACTATTGATCCCGGTTTATGCGTCAACGGGAGCTGCAATAGGTACATTGGTTGCTGAGTTTGCAGTTTTTGTTGTCCAGTTTTATGCGTTAAAAGATGAAATTTTGAATACTTTTCGACAGATACATTATATAAAAATATTAATTGCATTGTCTGTCGGTAGTATTGTATCTTTGTGGGTGAAAATATTAAATTTAGAATGTTTTTTTTCATTAGTAATATCATCACTTCTTTTTTTTGGTGCATATGGATTTGTATTACTGATTTTGAAAGAAGAACTGTTTCTTGAAATTTTTAATACAATAAAAAATAAAATAATATAATATCTGTTGCATTAAATGATGAAAGGGAGAGATTAAATAAAAAGAATGGAAAATGTAAACAAAAACAACATATATCGGCAAGAAGATAAGGATATATTAAGAATTATATTGGTAGCTTTGGTAGTTATAGGTCACGGGACATATTATAATATAACTACAAAATTTGGAGGCATTAATTACGGAACTATGATGTCAGATGCGTCTATATCTGATACAATGTTTCATAAAATTACAAGCATTTTAACAAATTTTATTTATACATTTCATATGCCAGCATTTATAGCGCTATCTGGAAGTCTTTTTTCATTGAAAAAGAATATTAATACCAGGGGAACTATTATAAAAAAGACAAAAAGGTTACTGGTTCCATTTATTGCTGTATGGATTTTCTGGAATTTACCTGTTAAATATTTTTCGGGTTATTACCATGGTGTTAGTATAAAGGGAATGCTATTGCAGTTGATTTTTCCTTCATGTGTATATTTATGGTATTTAGAATGTTTGTTTTTTGTGTTTGTCATTGCAAGTTTTGTTTGTAAATTAGAAACAAAAAAGCAAATAGTTATAGTTAGCTTTTGTTGGTGCATAGGAGTAATCTTATATAAAGGATTGGATCAATATCACGTTTTGGGAGATCCTTTATATTATCTTTTATGGTTTTATCTGGGATATAGATTGGAAAATATGATTGAGTGGTTGAAAAAACATAATATTTGGAAAGATTCATCGATATTATGTTTGTTTGGGCTGGTATGTTTATCTTTTATTGTCGATAAAATAGTAAAGATTCATTTTTTCCATTTTTTGAGTTCGTATATTGTATGTCCATTTTTTATGTTGATAGTTTTAAACTATATAGTAAGGCATATAAAAATAAATGGTAGAGCAATAAAGTCATTGAGTGACTATGGAATGGGAATATATTTGTATGCAGAACCATTAAATTATTTATTTTTATTTTGGTTTTATCGTTTTTGTGGAATTGAATTTTTTGGTTCAGAGTTCGGGGCAGCAATAATATATTTTTCAAGAATTGTTATAACACCAATAATAGCAATAGGTATTACATGGATATTAAAAAAATTTAATTTGAAATATTTATATTAATAAGGCAGATAGAAAGTTAAAGATGTAACTAAAGAAATTGATAACAGGGAGAAATTAAAATGATGTACAATTATTTAGTAGTAGGTTCCGGCTTATACGGAGCAATCTTCGCGCACGAAGCAAAAAAATCAGGAAAGACAGTTCTTGTAGTAGACAAGCGACCGAATATTGCTGGAAATGTTTACACAGAGAAAACAGAAGGTATTAACGTACATAAATATGGAGCACATATTTTCCATACTAACAACAAGAAAGTATGGAATTATATCACTCAGTTTGCAGAGTTCAACAGGTTTACAAACAGCCCGGTCGCTAATTATAAAGGGGAACTTTACAGTCTTCCTTTTAATATGTATACATTTAATAAAATGTGGGGTGTGATAACACCGGAGGAAGCTGCAGCGAAGATTGAGGAGCAGAGAAAAGAAGCTGGAATTACAGAACCAAAGAATCTGGAAGAGCAGGCAATTTCACTGGTCGGACGTGACATTTATGAAAAGTTGATCAAGGGTTATACCGAGAAACAGTGGGGACGTGACTGTAAGGATCTTCCTTCGTTTATTATTAAACGTCTGCCGGTTCGTCTGACATTTGATAATAACTATTTTAATGCTTTGTATCAGGGTATCCCAGTTGGAGGTTACACGAAGATGGTAGCAAATCTTCTGGAAGGTATTGAGGTTCGTTTGAGTACAGATTATCTGGAAAACAAAGATGAATTAGATGCGATGGCTGAAAAAGTAGTTTACACAGGTCCGATCGATGCATATTTTGATTATAAGCTTGGTACACTGGAATATCGTTCCGTGCGTTTTGAAACAGAAACTCTGGATAAACCGAATTTCCAGGGAAATGCAGCTGTGAATTATACGGATCGGGAAACTCCATGGACGCGTATCATTGAGCATAAATGGTTTGAATTTGGTAAGGATGAGGAAGGTAACGATCTTCCTAAGACAGTGATCAGCCGAGAATTCAGTTCTGAGTGGAAGCCGGGGGATGAGCCGTATTATCCTGTTAACGATGAAAAGAATGGAGCTCTTTACGCAGAGTATAAAAAGCTGGCAGAAGCTGAGACAAATGTGATTTTTGGCGGACGTCTTGGTGAATATAAATATTATGACATGGATCAGGTTATTGCGGCTGCATTAGACCGCTGTGAAAAAGAATTGCATTAAGATCAGGAAATGAGGGGAAATTAAATGCAAACAACATTACTTATCATGGCTGCTGGTATCGGTTCCCGTTTTGGCGGTGGTATCAAACAGCTGGAGCCGGTTGATGAACAGGGCCATATCATCATGGATTATTCGATTCATGACGCAATCGAAGCAGGTTTTAACAAGGTGGTTTTTATTATCCGAAAGGATATTGAAAATGAATTTAAGGATGTGATCGGGAATCGGATCGAGGCGGTCTGCAAGGCGCATTCTGTTACTGTGGAGTATGTTTTCCAGGATATCAACGATATTCCGGGAGAACTTCCGGAAGGCCGTACGAAGCCTTGGGGTACCGGACAGGCGGTTCTGGCTGCAAAGGATGTTTTGACAACGCCTTTTGTTGTGATCAATGCAGATGATTATTATGGAAAAGAAGGATTCCGTGAGATTCATGATTATCTTGTAAAAGGAGGCCAGTCCTGCATGGCTGGTTTTGTGTTGAAGAATACGTTGTCTGATAATGGTGGTGTGACACGTGGTATCTGCAAAATGGATGAGTATAATAATCTGACGGAGATTGTGGAGACTTCCAATATTGTAAAGAATGCAGAAGGTGCCGAGGCGGACGGCGTAAAGCTGGATACAGAATCACTTGTTTCTATGAATATGTGGGGATTGGCACCGGAGTTCCTGAAAACGCTGGAAAGTGGTTTTCAATATTTTTTTGAAAAAGTGGTCCCGGAGAATCTTATAAAGGAGGAATTTTTGATTCCAACATTTATTGGAGAACTTCTGGCAGAAGGAAGGATATCCGTAAAGGTTCTTCGTACCAATGATACTTGGTATGGTATGACTTATAAAGAGGATGTTGCTGCAGTGAAGGATAGTTTCAGAGAGATGTTGGAAAAAGGAATTTACAGAGAAGAGCTTTTTGCTGATTTATAAGAGTTTTTTTGTATAAAAGCGAGGCCGTCAGTAAATGGGGATAATGTTACTATTATTTTATATAGAAGGCATATAAGAATATAGAATCATTTGCAAATGGCCCCAATATATAAAGAAATAAAGGAACATTGTGATGAATATATCGGTGATGAATTCGAAGGATAATTGGAATATATTTAGCAAAAATCGTAATGCAATTTATGGTGTGGCGATAATTTCAATTATGATATTTCATTTTTTTGAAGATATAGCAAATTCAAATTTATCCGGAGGGGGATTGGGATTTTTAGGCAAGTTGTATAACACATTCATTGGTAGTGTTGGAGTTGAGTTCTTTGTTTTTCTGTCCGGCGTTGGATTATATTTTTCGATGTCAAAAGATTCCAATATTTTGCATTTTTTTCAGAAGAGAATAAAGAGAATTTTGCCAGTTTATCTTATGGTTGCTATTCCATATTGGATTGTGATTGATCTTATTATCATGCAAAAAGGTGTCAAGATGTTTGCATTTGATTTTGGCTTTGTTACATTTTTTACACAAGGGACAAGAACCTTTTGGTATGTGTTATTTATTGTTTTTGCATATTTAATTTATCCATTTGTTTATAAGATATTGCATGTAAAGTGGTCAGATTGGGGGCAACTGTTAATTCTTCTTATTATAGCTTTAGTTATTCAATTTTTACCGAGAATTGTAGATCCTGTATTGAATTTAAATATAGAAATTCTATTGGGAAGATTTCTTGTTTTTTTCATAGGGTGTTGGTGTGGAAAAAAAGTTTACCAGAATGCTTGTATTAATAATATAGATAAAATGGGAATTTTATTTGGAGTAATGATAATGCTGTGCGGCTTTTTACCGGTAACCAAAATAGTTGTGTCAAAACTAGGATTTAGGATTTTGATGTGTTTTTGGGGGATTTTTTTGCTGTATTGTATTGCTGTAAGTATGCGAAAGATGCCTAAAAGAATTGTAAAGATATTGGAGCAGTTTGGAAAAATATCTTATGAATTATATTTGACTCATGTTGCAATTAGAGCACTTATGAATGTTATAGGGATAAAGACATTTTATTTTCAAAATTATGTTTTTTGTATTTTGATAAGTTTGTTTTTGACATACACAATTGTAAAATTACAAAAAAAGCTGATTTAGGGTAATAGATAACAATCGGCTTCTGCCTTGGTCAGAAGAATAGCAAAATGCTCAGATCCTCTGTAAAGGATCTGAGCATTTCCAATACGAACTATTTCTTCTGTAATTTCAGCACGTCCTCAAGAGAAAGGCCTGAAAATCTGGAGATGTCTTCAGGGGAGAATCTTGGATCCTGAAGCATACGCTGTGCTGTCAGCATAGCTTGTTCCTGATGGCCTTCGGCACGTGCATCATCGCACATTTCCTGAACAGCCTGACACATATTAACCCTCCCTTCTGTTTCTGTGAAACGTAAATTGATACCGGTTATGGAGTCGATGACCCGGGCTGCTTTGAGCTCGAGTGAGCGGAAGCCGGGAGTCTGTGAGGTAAGCTCCTGAAGCTTCCGTTTATCTTTGGAATATTTGATGAAGAGCATGACTTCTTTGAGATTGCTCTGGAGTTTGTCAAGCTCTTCATCCTTTATCTCGGCAGGTGAGAAGAGATTGATCCGGTAATCCGGGACCATGGAAAGAATTTCGGGGTCTTGGACAGAGAGCATTTCGTGGAGGCTTCTAGGAGCGTTCCAGGTGTCGGAACCTAAGTACACGACCGTGGTTATGACCGGGATGAGCCGGTCATCCTTGTAGAAGCCGGTGAGATATTCTCCGGATGTGGAAGGCCATTGCTTTGCTTCTCTGTGGGACCTGGCGGAATTTTCTACCTGCCCTGCGTATTCTAATGCATCATAGACCATGTTTTTGACCGGCATTGCGTAGTGAGGTTCCGATTGGTTCTCAATCCCCAGGAGAAGATAGATCCTTGAATCATCGTGCATAACATTGAGGGATTTGAATTCGTCCCGGAATTTCTGGACAGGAACTTCTGAAGTGCCGGATCCGTAGGGGACAGCGAGAGCTGTGGTATCCAGTGGATGAAGAGTGTCAGGGTCCATGATGTTTTTTCCTTTGTACAGCATATGGTTGAACACATCCGCAAAAACGCGGTTGTCAGCCATGTAATCTTTGGTGATGGTATCCTTTGTACCCATAGGTTTCACCACCTTCGATCTGTTTATGTGATCAGAGTAGTTTATTATCTGATCCAGTTACAGGGTATCATACATTTTGGTGTTTGAGAAGCGGATATCTGATATTTTATCGGGATTTTACAGTGGCTTCTTGCCAGCTACCCTTTTCCGGTGTTAAAATAACAGCATCAATGAAAGAACAGGGAGAATGAAATCAATGTACGATTATCTTATCGTAGGTGCCGGTCTTTACGGTGCGGTTTTTGCACAGGAGGCGAAGCGTGCCGGGAAGTCAGTGCTTGTGATCGACAAGCGTCCGCATATTGCGGGAAATGTATATACAGAGAAGGTGGAAGGGATCAACGTGCATAAATACGGTGCACATATTTTCCATACCAATAATAAGAAGGTCTGGGATTATATCACCCGGTTTGCCACCTTCAATCGTTTTACCAACAGTCCGGTTGCCAATTATCACGGGGAGCTGTACAGTCTTCCGTTTAATATGTATACCTTTAACCGGATGTGGGGCGTGGTGACTCCGGAGGAGGCTGCGGCAAAGATCGAGGAGCAGCGGCAGGCTGCAGGGATCACGGAACCTTCGAATCTGGAGGAACAGGCTATCAGTCTTGTAGGTACGGATATTTATGAGAAGCTGATCAAGGGCTATACGGAGAAGCAGTGGGAACGTCCATGTACGGAGCTTCCTGCTTTTATCATCAAGAGGCTTCCGGTGCGTCTGACCTTTGACAATAACTATTTCAATGCGTTGTACCAGGGAATCCCGGTGGGTGGTTATACGAAGATGGTTGCCAATCTGCTGGACGGTATCGAGGTACGGCTGAATGAGGATTATCTGGAGAAAAAAGAGCAGTACGATGCAATGGCGGAGAAAGTGATCTACACAGGTGCCATCGACGCGTATTTTGACTATAAGCTGGGTACTCTGGAGTATCGTTCCGTGCGTTTTGAGAATGAGACACTGGATAAACCTAATTTCCAGGGAAATGCAGCAGTGAATTATACGGATGTGGAGACTCCATGGACCCGTATCATCGAGCATAAATGGTTTGAGTTCGGAAAGGATGAGGAGGGTAATGATCTTCCGAAAACGGTGATCAGCCGGGAATACAGTTCCGAGTGGAAGCCTGGAGATGAGCCGTATTATCCGGTCAATGATGAGAAGAACGGAGCGCTTTACGGACAGTATAGGGAGCTTGCAGAGAAGGAACCGAAGGTGATATTCGGCGGCCGTCTTGGCGAATATAAATATTATGACATGGATGCGGTGATCGCTTCTGCGCTGGATATGTGTGAGCGGGAGCTTGCATAAAAAAGATACTGGATATAACTAATGATAAGATCCTCTTATATTTCGGAGCCAAGGCAAAAGAGAAATATAAGGGGATTTTATGCATAGAATGGCAGTGAGATTTTTTGAGGGAGGAAAGAGCAATGAAAAGGTGCAAAGGTGTGCTTCTGGCAGGAATGCTGGTGCTGAGTATGAGTGTTCCGGTGTATGCGGACAAGTCGGTTGTGGTAAAGGTGGAGGCTCCGGCGGATACCACAGATTATTATATGACTGTGGATTCCGGTGGAGTTGGTGTGGATATCTATCCGTCCACCGACGGAAAAGGTGAAAAGCTCAATGATAAGACGGTAAGGGATGGTACTGTCCTGCATATCGAAGGGGAGACAGAGAAGAATGGTGAGACCTGGGGATATACAGAGTATAATGGCAGATACGGTTATGTGCCGCTGGAGGAGCTGCGGCCCTCAAAGGATGCGGAGCTGGCGAAGGCCGGAATCGCAGGGAGCACGGAGAAAGAGACTTCTGCAGTGAATCAGGGAGACGCATCCGATACGCAGAATTCCGCAGCCGGCGAGACTCAGGGGAAAGCAGCAGGAACGGACAATACAGGCAGCTCTCAGGCTCAGAATGGCGAAGGACAGGGAACGTCTGCAGGGACGGACAATACAGGCAACTCTCAGGCTCAGAATGGCGAAGGACAGGGAGCGTCTGCAGGGACGGCCAGCACAGATGAATCTCAGGCTCAGAGAGGTGAGGTTCAGGGGCCACCTGCAGGAACAGCCAGTACAGGTAGTTCTCAGGCTCAGAGCGGCGAGGTCCAGGGACCGCCTGCAGCGGATGGAACAACAGAAGGTGGGGAAGCTGCGGATGAAGCTGTCACCAAGCCGGTCAATGGCACAGCTGCGACATCCTTTAAAGAAGAAAATTCCTGGTATAAAAGTCCGTTTATCTGGATCGGGATCGCAACAGTACTTGCAGTAATCGGAATTCTGGGTTATCATTTGAAGAAACGTTAACAGATAAACCAGATCAATATAAGAAAAGTGGAGAATTTTGTGAAGAGATTACAGCTTGTCAGGAAGAAATTACTGCCGCTTCTTGTGTGTGTGGCAGTTGCGGGCAGCCAGGTTCCGGTCATGGCAGCCGATGTGGAAGGCTTCAATGAAGAATGGTCAGAAGATACACAGACGCAGTCGGCGGAAGCAGAGGATACGACGGAGACCGCAGAAGGGAATACCACAGAGAACACCGGTATCCCGGATGAACAGACCGAGGATATTGCAGAGGCAGCCGACGGGGATACCGAGGATATAGCCTTGCAGAGCTCCGAGGAGGATACAGAAACTCCCGAAACATCAGAAGGATTGTCTTCTGATTCCCAGGAGGAGGATTCCCAGGAGGATACCTTTGGCGACGGTGAGGAGAGCTTCGGGGATGCCTCAGACAGTGGTGAGTCCGGCATCGAATATATCAAGGGCCGTCCGCTTACGGAGGAAGAGGAGCAGGAACAGCTGGCACCCTTTGATAATCTGACTTCTTATTCCACCGCCGTGGAGATCGGAAATGATGTGGATGAGGTACCGATGGGAAGAGCTGCGGCCTATCCGTCCTATTATAATGCAGCGGATCAGGGATATGTCACTTCCGTAAAGAATCAGGAGCCCTACGGTATGTGCTGGGCATTTGGAATGGCCTCTCTTCTGGAAACTTCGTTTCTGACCCAGGGCCTTGGAACTTATGATCTGTCGGAAGAGCATCTGGCGTATTTTTTTGCAAACAGAAAGAATGACCCGCTTGGAAATACCTACGGGGATGTCAATAAGCATATGGGGACAGATGATAAAGGAAACGCAGATTATCATGAGGGCGGAAATGATCTTCTGGCTTCCATGTTTCTGAGCACCTGGTCCGGAATGACAACAGAAGGGGATGTGCCTCTGGCAACAGATTCCACGCATACACAGAAAACCGGTGTGACTCCGGCGGCATCCAAGGCGTACAATGCAGCTGCTTATCTGAAAAATGCCTATTTTTCCGATTATTCCGTAAATGCCATGAAGAAGCTTCTGGTTGCAAATAATTCAGTTACTGTGATGTATAATGCACAGAATGCCTATTACAATGCAAGTACAGCGGCCTATTCCTATCCTACCAGTACCAAGAACGTGAATCATGTAGTTACAGTGGTGGGTTGGGATGACAATTATTCTGCGAAGAATTTCCGGGCATCTTCCAAGGTAAAGGGAGACGGAGCCTGGATCGTTAAGAACAGCTGGGGTACAGGCTGGGGAAAATCCGGATATTTTTATATGTCCTATGAGGATAAGTCTGTCAGTGAGCTGGTTGCGGTTACGGCTGTCAATACACCGAAATATAGCAACAATTATTTTTATGACGGAACGTCGGGCCTTGGTTCTATCCGCATGTATGCAGGGGAACAGCTGTCTTCGGTTTTTCGTGCCAGTGCAGGAAACGGAAAAGCGGAATCGCTTGGCGAGGTGACTCTCAGCTCCATGTCTGCCAATAATTCCTATACTGTGCAGGTATACACAAATCTGAAGGATGCCAGTGATCCTACCAGTGGAACACCGGCATATTCCACACCGGTTTCCTGCAGTCAGCCGATGGCTGGGGTTATGACCTTTCAGATCCCGGAGGTTCTGCTCAGCCAGAACAGTCTGTATTCTATTGTGGTGACAAATGCGGGAAGCACATATATAAAATACTGTGTGGAGGCAGAGGTCAGTTATGGCTGGTGCAGCTTTTCACCGTCTATCGTATCCGGTCAGAGCTTTCTGCGATATAACGCGGAGGATACCTGGATGGATGCGGTTGAATTTAATCCATCGGTAACGCCGAGGATCAAGGCGCATACCAGGACTCTGAGCAGTGCGGCCAGGATGCAGCTTTCTTCCTCTGAGATAAGTCTGTATTCCGGAGATCAGAAAACACTGAATGCTTCGGCTACCAGATCCGAGATGGATGCTTCCGGCATTGTCTGGGAAAGCTCAGATACCAGTGTGGCTGCTGTAAATGGAAGCGGCGTTGTTACTGCAAAAAATCCGGGAACAGCAACCATAACCTGCTACGGAAAAAATGCCAGGGGAATCCGAGCTACCTGTAAGGTTACGGTGAAGCTTCGTCAGACCACAGGTGTAAAACTGGTTTCCAAGGCATTTAACAGGATACGGATCTCCTGGAAAGCAGTTCCCGGCTGCAATCGTTATGCTATCTATCGCTGGGATGAAAGCGGAAATTCAAAAAAAATGGCAACCGTGACAGCAGATGTAGTGACCTGGCAGGATACTGCAGTGAAAACAGGAAGCACTTATACGTATCGGATCCGGGCTTCTTATGTACGTTCCGGAAAGAAGACTGTTTATGGAACCGTATCTTCGCCGTTCTCAGCAAAAGCGGAGCTGGGGAAGGCCCGTGCAGTGGCTGAAGCTGTCAGCGGACCATGTAACAGGGTATCCTGGAAGAAGGTTCCCGGAGCCAGTGGATATTATATCTACCGGAAGCTCCAGGGGAAAAGCTGGGTTCGGATTGGAACCGTTAACAACAAAGTATTGTCTTGGCAGGACACGAAGATTGAGGGAATCACCTCCTACGCTTATGCTGTGAGGCCCTATAAGAATGTAGACGGGAAAAAAGTTTTCGGAGGATATCAGGCAAGCAGCTATATCCTGTCCTATCCGGAACTTCAGAAGATATCCAGTGTCAGGAAGACCTCCAGGGGGCTGAAGATCTGCTGGAAAGCGCAGAAGAAAGCAGATTGCTATCAGATCTACCGTAAGACTGGAAAGGGTTCATGGAAAAAGATCAGTACAGTTTCCGGAGGCAGCAGCTCCTCCTTTGAGGATAAGACCGCAAAAAAGGGAACAACGTATTACTATGCGGTGCGTGCAGGGATAAAAACCTCCGGTGGAAAAGTACTCTGCGGAGGATATGCCGCAAAAGCAGCAAAGAGATAAAAGTGTTAAAATATAAAACGCCCGGATCTGGCTTGAAACATTCCAGATCCGGGCGTTTTATGTTTTGGTTGAATATGTGTATTATATATGATTATATCAGGCAGTTCAAAAGAAAGATCAGTCGTTGTTGATCACAACGCCTTTCTGAAGCATGATGTTGGCATAAAGTGCTTTCTCACTTGTGGAGATGATGCAGTATGCAGTTTTTGCTTCGTCATAGAATGCGAAACGCTCGATGTTTCCGACGGCTTTTTCGCCACGCTCGTCATGCTTGGAAACGATTTCTTTATATGTATCCCAGATCGGTGTCTCCACATTATCGCCAGGCATTACTTCCATCAGGTTTACCGGATGCTCTACATAAGTATCCAGCGGGAAGAGCTTCAGGATGGCATCCAGGATCTCCGGAACGCCATGTCCGTCACAGCGGATGGTGATGGCATTTTTTCCCATGGATTCTACAGGGAAGTTTCCGTCAGCGATAACAAGACGGTCACTGTGTCCCATCTCACATAAAACCTTCAGTAATTCTGGTGATAAGATTTCTGGAATTCCTTTTAACATAGTTTATATCCTCCTAAGATCATTGTGTACTTACAGCATTTCGGAAATTATAGCATCAGGCTCAGATGATCAGAACAGGATACATGGATTTCCGAAACTGTTATGACGCCGGTAGTATCAGACAGACCTGCCCGGCCACAGGCTTTAGAACTCTTATTAATTAATCTAACGGTATTTGGTCTTCTTTTCAAGGGAATATTTTCCTGTAAATGATGAAAATTTTATGGTTGACAGAAAACGTATGGAGCGCTATGATGAACTCAAACAGAAACGTTTCGGTTTCTGGATCAAATGAGAAAATAATACAAAACAAACACAATGATTATGATTCCAAGGAGGAGAAGATTATGCCACTGGTTACATCGAAGGAAATGCTGTTAAAGGCACAGAAGGGCGGATATGCAGTAGGAGCATTCAACGCAGAGAATATGGAGATGGTGAAGGCTATCATCCAGGCAGCTGAGGAGCTGAAAGCACCGGTTATGATTCAGACAACACCTTCTACTGTTAAATATGGTACGGTTGAGACTTACGCTGCGATCGTAGCAGCAGAGGCAGCCAAGGCTTCCGTTCCGGTATGCCTTCATCTTGACCACGGCAGCAGCTTTGAGCTTGCGATGCAGGCAATGCATGCAGGCTATACCTCTGTGATGATCGATGGTTCCAAGCTGGATTTTGAGGATAATATCAGAGAGACCAGGAGAGTTGCGGATGTGGCAGCAGCCTTGGATATCCCATGTGAGGCTGAGCTCGGTAAAGTCGGTGGTAAAGAGGATGATCTTGAGGCTGAGGCAGACACTAACACCGACCCGCAGGAGGCGAAGGAATTCGTGGAGCGTACAGGTGTTACTTCCCTGGCAGTTGCCATCGGAACCGCACATGGTTTCTATGTGGGAACACCGGTTCTTGACAAGGAACGCTTAAGCGAGATCCGCGAAGTCGTAGATATCCCCCTTGTTCTTCACGGGGCATCCGGACTCAGTGATGAGGATGTCAGCGACTGTGTAAAACGTGGTATCTGCAAGGTTAACTTTGCAACAGAGCTTCGTGCCGCATATTCCAGGGCAGTGAAGGAGACCTTTGCAGAGAATGAGAACACCATCGATCCGAAGGCCTACGGAAAGAAAGCAATCCAGGCAGTGAAGGAGCTGGTTGAGGCGCGTATGAAGGTTTGCGGCTGTGATGGAAAGGCAGAATGATCTTCTGTAAAAAAACAGAAACGGAGTGATCAGTATGGCAGCAACCATGAAAGATATTGCCAGGCGGACCGGACTTGGGCTCGCAACGATTTCTTCTTATTTTAACGGCGGAAACGTAAGAGAAAAAAACAGAATAAAGATCGAGGAGGCCATTCAGGAGCTGCATTATGAGGTCAATGAGGTGGCCAGAGGGCTTAAGACTAATGCTACCAAGACCATCGGCGTGGTGATCCCGGAGCTTAACAATACCTTTTGCGCGGAGATCATCACAGGAATGGAGGATGTCTTAAGGAGTCACGGATATGCGACTATTGTCTGTGACTGCCGTACCGATAAGAGACTGGAGCGGGATGCAGTGGAGTTTTTAAGCCGGAAGCGTGTGGACGGGATCATCAGCATGCCGGTGGATGCGGAAGGCAATCATCTGAAAAAATTCCAGAAAACCGGAAAGCCCATCGTACTCATTGACCGCAGGATCAGGGAGCTTTCCTGTGACAATGTTCTTGTAGACAACGAGAAGGCGGCTGAGGACGCAATGAGAGTTTTTTTTCAGGCAGGACACCGTAAGATCGGGATCATTGGCGGACCGGAGGAAATTTCCACAGCTCAGGAACGTCTCCAGGGGTACCGCAATGCATACGAAAAAGAAAATATACCGGTACGGGAATCTCTGATCTATCACGGCGATTATACCATTCAGGGCGGTGTGCAGGGAATTGAGAAGCTTGTTGCGGACAATCCGGATATGACGGCCGTGTTTGTTACCAACTATGAGATGACCATGGGGGCGGTGATCGGGATGAATGAGCTGGGTCTTAAGATCCCGGAACAGCTGTCTATGATCGGTTTTGACAATCTGCAGTTTGCCAGAGCATGCAATCCCAAGCTTACCATTGTGGCACAGCCTACACAGGGGATTGCCGGAGAAGTGGCGGGAATCATGCTGAAACGGCTGGAAGGGGCTGCAAGTGAAGAAACAGAACCGATCACGGAGAAGCTTGGCGCAGAGATCATCATGGGAAAATCCGTCTGTGTGCTGGACGAGAAGGAGAATCTATAATGAAACCATATTTATTAGGTATTGATATCGGAACCAGTGCCTGTAAGGTTGCGGTTTTTGAAAAATCGGGAACGGTTGTGGCTGCGGCCAACGGCGATTATCCGGTTTACTATCCGAAGGAGGGCTGGGCAGAACAGAATCCGGAAGAATGGTGGAGTGCTGTCTGTCAGGCGGTAAAGAAGGCCATCCAAAAAGCGGGGATAGCACCTGAGGAGATCGCAGGCATCGGTATTGATGGTCAGAGCTGGTCAGCCATTGCCATGGATAAGGACGGAAATGTACTGACAAACACTCCGATCTGGATGGATACCAGAGCACAGTCTATTTGTGACAGATTGAATGAAGAGATCGGGGCAGAGCAGATTTTTGAAGTATCCGGTAATTCCCTTCAGCCGTCCTACACAACTGCAAAGATCCTCTGGTATAAAGAAAATCTCCCGGAGGTGTACCAAAGGATCCACAAGATCCTGCAGTCTAACAGCTACATTGCATATAAGCTGACGGGTGTGATGAGCCAGGATGTTTCCCAGGGCTATGGCCTGCATTGCTTTGACATGAGAAAGGCAGCCTGGGATGAGGATATGTGCAGAAAGCTTGGGATTCCCATGGAATTTCTTCCTGAGATCTGTGCCTGTGATCATGTTGTGGGAACAGTTACAGAGAAGGCGGCGGAGGAATCCGGCCTTGCTGTGGGAACACCGGTTGTTGCCGGTGGTCTGGATGCGGCATGCGGAACACTGGGGGCCGGAGTGATCCATCCGGGTGAGACACAGGAGCAAGGAGGACAGGCCGGCGGAATGAGCATCTGCATGGATGAGTACAAGGCAGATCCCAGACTGATCCTTGGCTATCACGTGGTTCCGGGACAGTGGCTCCTTCAGGGTGGAACCACCGGAGGTGGTGGTGTCATGCGCTGGTTTGAACGTGAGTTTGCAGATTATGAGCGCTCTGTAGCAGGGGAAAAAGGCTCTTCTCTGAACCAGCTCAATGAGATCGCGGAAAGGGTCGCACCAGGCAGTGACGGAGTGGTATTTCTTCCATATATGTCCGGTGAGCGTTCCCCGATCTGGAATCCCAATGCGAAGGGCGTATTCTACGGACTGGATTTTGCCAAGACCAAGGGACATATGGTACGTGCCTGTATGGAAGGCGTAGCACTTTCTCTGAAACACAACCTTGAGGTGGCAAAGGAAGCGGGAGCAGATGTGGAAGTTCTCCGTGCAATGGGAGGCTCTGCAAATTCTCTTCTCTGGACACAGATCAAATCCGATATCACAGGAAAACCCATCGTAGTGCCGTCCTCTGATACGGCAACAACACTTGGTGCAGCGATTCTGGCAGGTGTTGGTGTTGGAATGTATCAGGATTATGATGAGGCCATCCGTCTTACGGTAAAGGAAACAAGAAGACATGAACCGAACCCGGAAAACCGGGACGTTTATGAGAAAACCTATAAAACCTATTTAAATCTCTATAAATCTCTTGAACCTATGATGAGAAATGAGGAGGAAAAGTGATCATGAAAGCAGCAGTAGTAGTAGCAAATGAGGATGTTCAATATCAGGATGTGGAAGAACCCCAGGTAACACCTGGCCATGTGAAGATCAAGGTAAGATATTCCGGGATCTGCGGATCTGATATCCCGCGTGTATTAAATCACGGCGTACATTTTTATCCCATCGTGCTTGGACATGAATTTTCCGGTGATGTGGTGGAAGTGGGAGAAGGCGTTACCAAGGTGAAGGTCGGCGACCGTGTATCCGGTGCACCACTTCTTCCCTGTATGAAATGTGACGACTGCCAGAAGGGTAATTTCTCTCTCTGCAAGCATTACAGCTTTATCGGTTCCAGAGAGCAGGGAGCAAACGCAGATTATGTAGTGGTTCCTGAGCAGAATGCAGTACCATTCGCAGACAATGTTCCATATGAGCAGGGAGCCATGTTTGAGCCTGCAACCGTAGCTATCCACGGTGTATTCCAGAACGATTACCACGGCGGAGAGTATGTGGCGATCCTTGGCGGCGGTACAGTTGGTATGTTCACCATGCAGTGGACAAAGATCTTCGGCTCCAAGAAGGTAGTGGTCTTTGATATCAGCGATGAGAGACTTGCTCTTGCAAAGCGTCTCGGCGCAGATGAAGTGATCAACACAAAGGAAGAGGGATATATGGAAAAAGCCATGGCCATTACAGGTGAAAAGGGCTACGGCTTCGTATTTGAGACAGCAGGACAGGTTCCTACCATGCATATGGCATTTGAGCTTGCAGCAAACAAGGCACATGTATGCTTCATTGGTACTCCTCATGAAAACCTTACCTTTACACCGAAGGAGTGGGAGAACATGAACCGTAAGGAGTTCAAGCTTACCGGTTCCTGGATGTCCTACAGTGCCCCGTATCCGGGACGTGAGTGGGAGCTGACGGCGCATTATTTTGCAACTGGCCAGCTGAAGTTTGACCCGGGCTTCATCTATAAGAAAATCCCGATGAGCCAGGCACAGGAGGCATTCCAGCTGTTCAAGACACCGGGCCTTGTAAAAGGAAAGATCCTTCTTTCCAATGAGGAAGACTGATATGATCCTGACAGTAACCTTAAACGCTGCCATTGACAAGCGTTATGTAGTGGATGATTTTAAAGTGGGCGAAGTGAACCGAGTGCGTGAATGTACCTACGTTCCCGGCGGAAAGGGACTGAATGTTTCCAAGCCGGCGTCCATTTACGGTGCTGAAGTGGTTGCCACCGGCTTTGTAGGCGGCCACGCAGGCAATTATATAGAAGCTGCCCTGAAGCCTTTTGGCATTAAGAGTGCTTTTTACCATGTGGATGCGGAGAGCCGCTCCTGTATCAACATCTGGGATGAGGTGAATCATGTACAGACCGAATTCCTGGAGCCGGGATTTACACTGACAGAGGCAGATTTTGAGGGCTTTGAGAAAAAATTCCGCCAGCTTGTAAAAGACGCTTCTGTTGTGGCGATGTCCGGCAGCGTGCCGAAGGGACTTGACGGAAGTGCCTACCAGCGCCTTGTGAAGATTGTGAAAGACGCCGGAAAACCGGTGATCCTGGATACCAGCGGCAAGCTTCTGGAAGAGGGGATCAAGGCAGCACCGACACTGATCAAGCCTAACATTGATGAGATCCGTATGCTGACAGGCAAGCATTGTGACGATATCAACGATGTCATTGAAGCAGCGAAAGCCATCCATGCCGGTGGTGTAGAGATCGTGGCGGTCTCGCTTGGAGCAGATGGTTCCTTGGCAGTCGGAGAGGAAGGGATTTTCCGTGCGGTGGTTCCGAAGATCGATGCGGTAAATACCGTAGGCTGCGGAGATTCCATGATCGCAGGCTTTGCCCTTGGATTAAGTGAGGGACTTTCCCTGGAAGAGACTCTGCAAAGAGCCAGTGCGATCTCAGCGGCGGCAGCCATGCGCGAGGAAACGGGCTTCTTTGTGATGGAGGATATGGAGGCTCTTCTTCCGAAGATTGAGATCAGGCGTTTATAAGATAAGCTTATAATAAAAAAATTTTTATAAAAAAGGAGATGTAAAGATGGCAGAAGTTATCAATCCGGCAATTGTGCCGAAAGTGACACTTCCTTCCGGCGAGCAGGTCCCGTGTGTCGGAATGGGAACATTCGGTTCCGACCGTGTATCCGCAGAGGATGTATCTGCAGCTGTTGCAGGTGCGATCCGCAGTGGTTACCGTATGTTTGACTGTGCTGCATGTTACGGAAACGAGCATGAGATCGGCCAGGTATTTAAGGATGCGTTCGACGAAGGCGTTGTAGAGCGTAAGGATCTCTTCATCATGACAAAAGTATGGAACGACATGCACAGAAGAGTAGAGGAAGCCTGTGATAAGAGCATTAAGGATCTTCAGTGCGATTATGTGGATATGTATTTCATCCACTGGCCATTCCCGAACTATCATGCACCGGGATGTGATGTGGATTCCAGAAATCCGGATTCAAAACCCTTCAGTGTGGAGGAGTTTATGGATACATACCGTCAGTGTGAGGCGCTGGTAGAAAAAGGAAAGATCCGTTACATCGGTATTTCCAATATGACCATTCCGAAGCTTGAGGCAGTTCTTCCGCTTATGAAGATCAAACCTGCAACCTGTGAGCTTGAGCTTCATGTATGCTTTCAGCAGCAGGAGCTTTATGATTATCTGGTAGAGCATAACATTCAGCCGGTAGGATATATGCCGATCGGTTCTCCTCGCAGACCGGAGAGAGATATCTGCCCGGAGGATGTGGCAGACCTGGAGGTTCCGGAGATGCAGGCAATCGCAAAGGCACATGGTGTTCATCCGGCTCTGATCGCTCTGAAGTGGGCACATCAGAGAGGAGAAATCTCCATTCCGTTTTCTGTGCACAACTATGCAAGCAACCTGAAATGTGTCACAGAGGATCCGCTTACAGAGGAGGAAATGGCAACCATCGCAACTTTGGAAAAAGGCAACCGCCTTGTAAAAGGACAGGTATTTCTGTGGCATGGTGCCAAGGACTGGCATGACCTCTGGGATGAAGATGGCGTTATCGTAAAATAATAAAAGTGTTGCAGTAAAATCCCGTGTCCTATATGTCGGATGCGGGATTTGTTTGTATCTATAGCAATCCTCTAAAATAATGCATTTAAGAGGATTGCTATAATTTAGACTAAGAAACTCCGTTGTAAATTTTAACCAAACATGTTACCATATAGAAAGAATTAACAGTTATTGTTCACAGGAAGAACAGTAATATTTACCAATGAAAGTGACAGAGACCGGAAAAGAAATCTGTCAGGGGGATGTGCAATAAAAATAATAGGAACTGATCAGAGGGGGACAACAGAAATTATGTATCGTATTTTACTGGTAGATGATGAGATACTTGTTCGAGATGCGATCCGGGAAAATATTGACTGGAAAGCAATGGACTGTGAACTGGTAGGAGACTGTGATAACGGGAAAGCAGCAGCGGAATTTGTGCAGAACCATCCGGTGGATATCGTGCTTACAGATATCCTTATGCCATATATGGATGGTATGGAACTGAGCCGTTTTCTCCATGACAATTATCCGGACATCGTGATCGTGATCTTCAGCGGATTCGGAGAATTCGAGTATGCCAAGAAGGCGATCCAGTATGGTGTCAGTGAATATATGCTGAAGCCGGTGACAGCCATGGAGCTCAGAAATGTTATCGGAAAAATGAAGGAGAAGGTGGACCAGCAAAGAAAAGAAAAAGAGAAGCTGGAACGTCTGACACAGACTTCCGAGAATTATCAGAAAAACGCCATTGTGATCCGTTCCAGAGCGCTGCAGGGCTTTGTGGATAATATCAAGACACGGCAGGAAAGTCTGGAAGAGCTTGCAGCACTGGGAATCGATCTTGAGGCAGCATGCTATCGTGTGGCTGTTTTTGATCTGGATCTGTATTCGGACGGCAGTCAGCTTACTGCGGAGAAACGCCAGGAGAGTGCACTGATGTCTTTTGTCCTTTTTAATATCAGTGATGAGATCATCAGCAAAGAAAAAGCAGGAGTGGCATATCAGGCCGGAAATAACAAGGTCGGTGCTCTTTTCATGGGAAACCGTACCAGAGAGTTTGAACACAAGATCATGGAGATCTGCAGGACGATCCAGGATAAGCTGAAGGAACTGATGTCGCTGGATATTTCTATCGGTGTGGGAAGCTGGGCCAGAACTCAGCAGGAGCTTCGTGCATCCCATGAACTTGCAGAGAAAGCTATTGAATATCGTTATCTTCTTGGAGGAAGCCTTCTTATTGATATGGAAGAACAGCCGGAGGAAAAAAATCTTTCCATTAAAGCTTATGTAGAGAAGCTGGCAGCTGCTCTGAAAGCGGGTAAAAAGGAAAACGCAGAGCATATTCTGGAACAGATCTCTTCTGAGATCAAGGAAGCGCGGGTGGATAAGAGTCGTGCCTGCGTGTATCTTCAGCAGATCATCCGTGCAGCAGATGAGACCTGTGAGGATATGGTTCCGGACAACAGGCTTTTTTCCAAAAGAGAAGCACTTCTGCAGCAGGTTACGGAGCAGAATTCTTTTGACAGTGCTGTTGAACTGGTCAGGAATCATATCGGAGAGATTTTCCAGACACTTTCCGATGCAAACAGCTCCAGCGGACAGCGTCAGGCCAGACTTGCCCTGGATTATATCCAGAAGAATTATATGGATCCGGATTTAAGCCTGAACAGTATTTGTTCCTATCTGAATATCAGTACAAGCTATTTCAGTACGATCTTTAAGGATCTTACGGGAGAGACTTTTACAGAGGTTCTGATCCGTACCCGTATGGAGAAGGCGAAGGAGCTTCTGGAGAATACAACTATGAAGAATTATGAAATTGCCGAGAAAGTCGGATTTGCAGATCCCCATTATTTTGGGATCTCCTTCAAAAAAATGACCGGCTGCACACCAACAGAATATGCAAGGGAGAAACGTAAATGAGAGATATCCGGTTTGCGGCAAAGATCATAGGAAAATTTAAGAGTATCCAGAGTGCGATCTTTGCGGTAGTGACGGTGCTGCTTTTAAGTGCGGTGCTGGTCATAACAGGTGTTTCCATGAGATATACCCGCAATTCTATTTTTGAAAATTCTGCTGTCTACACCCAGAATATCGTGCAGCAGATGAATCAGAATATTGATTCCTATATTGATTACATGGAAAATATAGCCTATATGATCTCCAGTAACGAGGATGTACAGCAATATCTTTTTGGTGAAAATGTGGACAATGGAACAAGAGAGCGTCTGATCAATCAGTTCAAGACTATTCTGGATGGACGAAGTGATATCCGAAATCTTGGAATCATTGGAAGTAATGGACGGAAGCTGATCAACGACGGCAAACAGTCTGTGAATCCGGATCTGAAGCTTTCCACCCAGGAGTGGTATCTGGAAGCTTTACAGAAGCCGGAAGGCCCGCTTCTTACATCTTCTCATGTACAGCACATCATCAGCGGAGAGCGTCCGTGGGTGATCACTTTAAGCAGGG